>Ga0302277_1000057_pt1 | contig 88717 bp, 78 predicted proteins | sample III_Bog_N3_1_FD_198759 | JGI IMG/M metagenome (GOLD analysis project Ga0302277, IMG submission 198759) | Peat permafrost microbial communities from Stordalen Mire near Abisko, Sweden - III_Bog_N3_1 | ecosystem: Environmental > Terrestrial > Soil > Wetlands > Peat | place: Sweden: Abisko... | reverse complement strand
CTCGCCAACACCGAAGTGTTGCCGAATTCCAACACCCGCGCATTTTTGCAAGTATGGCTCAATCGCAAATCGCTGGAGGCTGACGACGGCACTCACGAACGCTACACCGGCGTCGTGAATCAATTTCTTGTTCATCTCGGACCCAAGGCCGACACCGACATCAAAAAGGTCACGCCAACCAACGTTGCCGAATTCCGGGACGCCATTGCCGGGCGGCTGGCCGTGAGCACGGCCAACCTGACCCTGAAAATTTTGCGCTCGGCTTTCGGTGCCGCCCGCCATGAAGGATTGATTGACGACAATCCCGCCGAACGCGTGGCCGTCTTGAAGAAAAAGAAAAAATCAGACTCCGACCGCCGCCCGTTCACGTTGCCGGAATTGAAACAACTCCTGAAAGTCGCCGATGAGGAATGGCGCGGCATGATCCTGTTTGGCTTTTATATCGGCCAGCGATTGGGCGACATCGCTTTGATTACCCGGCAAAAACTTGACCTTGAGCGTGAGGAGGTCAAATTGAAAACCGACAAGACAGGCAGATTGCAAATTTTGCCGCTGGCTGCTCCGTTGCTCAAATATGTCAAAAAATTGCGCTTGGGCGATGATCCCCATGCGCCGTTATTCCCGCGCGCCTTTGGAATTGTGGAACGCCAGGGCCGCACCGGAAACTTGAGCAACCAGTTTCACAAAATCCTCGTGGCTGCGGGTCTCGCCGAAAAGCGCAGTCATCACAGCACCGGCAAAGGCCGGAGCGCGGCGCGTGAGTTGAATGATGTCAGTTTCCATTCACTACGGCACACCGCCACGAGCCAGCTCAAAGCCGCCGGGGTGTCGGACGCCATCGCGCGGGAATTCGTCGGCCATGATTCCGAGGAGGTTTCAAACAACTATACCCACATTCCCACCGATATATTGCGCAAAGCCGCCCGCAAGCTGCCGGACATTCTCGAATGAACGACGGGCCGGATGTCCGCGCTCAATGGAATAGCCCTTGGCGTCGGTTGATTATCAAAGTCTGGTATATCAGACTAAAGTTGACACAACGACTGTTATGGCAGACAATAACTTCATGTCGCAACCAGTCACATCCATGCCATTGCCCGCCGAACGTGCGCTTCGCAAGTTGGGGCGTGACCTCGCGCTCGCGCGGCGCAAGCGCAGCATCGCTACGAATGACATGGCCGCGCGTCTGTTTGTCAGCCGCGATACGTTGTGGCGGCTTGAGCGCGGCGACCCGACCGTTGCGCTCGGCACCCTGGTGACGGCCGCTTTCATTCTTAATTTGCACGAGCGGCTCGCAAATCTAGCTGCGCCCGCCACTGACGACCTTGGCTTGAGCCTGGACGAGCGCCGTTTGCCGCAACGAATTCGCCGCGCCAAATCATGAGCATTGAAGTTCACATTGATTGGCAGGGAGAAACCCGCTTGGTGGGACAGCTTCACGCTGCTGAACGCGGTTCATCCGTTTCGTTCGAGTATGACGCCGGATGGCTTCAGCGTGACGCTGCCTTCGCGATTGATCCCACCTCGCTCCCCTTGCAACGCGGCACACATCATGGGACAACGCTCTTCGGTGCGATTCACGATTGCGGACCTGACCGTTGGGGGCGCGTCTTGATTGAGCGTGCCGTCCGTAAAAAGGTTCTCGCTCAAAAACCGTATCACGAAATTGATTATGTGCTGGCACTGGACGATGCGTCGCGCATCGGTGCGCTGCGATTCCGGCTCGATGCCACCAGCCACTTTCTTGCGGCCACCAGCGGAAAGCTTCCGCCATTGGTTCGACTCAATGCCCTTTTGCGAGCCACCGACGCGATTCACAGCGAGACGGAAACCGCCCAGGATTTACGCTTCCTACTCGGCGCGGGTTCGCCACTCGGCGGTGCCCGGCCTAAATCAGCCGTCGCCCTGGCCGATGACCGGCTCGCCATCGCAAAGTTTCCCAAGCCCGACGATACCCGCGACATCGCGGCGGGCGAAATACTTGCCCTCACTCTGGCGGAGCAAGCCGGCATCCAAGTCGCGGAACATCGGCTCGTGTCAGTGGGTAGCCAAAGCGTCGCCATCATCACCCGATTTGATCGCGCAGGAAAAATCCGCATCCCGTTCATTTCTGCGGCCAGCTTGTTGGGATTGCCCCAAGGCGAGCTTGGTGCCTACACCATGCTGGCGGATGGCATCCGTCAATTCGGCAACGATGTTGCCGGCGACCTCCGTGAATTGTGGCGTCGCCTCGTCTTTTCATTGCTCGCCAGCAACTACGACGATCATCTTCGCAATCATGGTTTTCTCATGCACGAACCGGGACGCTGGTCGCTTTCACCGGCCTATGACCTCAACCCGGTGCCGGAAATGGATCGTGCCCGCGTGAGCAAGACCGCCATCACCGAGAGCCAGGAAGAACCGACCATCGCCGGTGCGTTGGCTGCCGCAACCCGTTTTGGTCTCAAGGCTGCCGAGTCGAAGAAAATTCTTTGGGAAGTATTCACTGTCGTTGCTGGCTGGCGCAAGAGCGGACGACAATTGCGCCTCAAGACGGCCACGCTCGACGCCTATGCTAGTGCCTTTGAGCATCCGCTCATGGAAGAAGCCGGACGCCTGATTGGAAAATAACACTGGTTTCTGAATTCCTAAAATATTATTTAGAACCTAATTAATTGAGACTTATGCCATTTCCTTCATATACACCGCCCACTCCAACAGCAGGGCAGCTTAACGCAATGTTTCCAAGTAAAAACACGGCACCGCCTGCGGGCACATTCGAGGTCGGACTTGTGCTCGCCGGCACAGTTTCCGCTGGAGCTTATACCGCTGGCGTTATCGATTTTTTGACCGAGGCACTCGACGCTTGGGACATTGCCTTGGAGGCGAAAGACCCGCTGGCTCCGGGGAGCAAAGTGGTTCTCAAAGTTGTTTCGGGCGCCTCGGGCGGGGGAGTTATTGCAGCGATTCTCGGCCGAGTTGGCCCTTACGCATTCCCGCACGTAAACACCTCAACAGACAATAAAAGCACTGGAAACCTTTTCTACGACGTTTGGGTCAACAAATTGGATGTCACCGGCATGCTGTCGACTGACGACCTCAGGGACAACAAGTCGCCCGCCTCCGTTCTGAATGTCGCACCAATTGATGACGCTGGGAAAATGCTCGTTCAATTTGTTGGCCATCCACTCGGCGAGGCAGGTTCAGGTACGCCAGCTATCCGCCGCTGGCTCGATCCGACGCTTAGCATTTTTCTGACCATGACTAACCTCCGGGGCCTTCCATACAAGGTTGACTTTAACAGCGGCACTTCTGTCGATCCACAGCTCCAACAGAATTTTGTTAATCATGCCGATTTCGTCAGATTCGAGTTAGACACCCGCCCGGAAGTAAGCACGCCTGTCCGACCCGACGCTTTCGGAGTAAGCCTCTGGCGAACTGGTGACGCGTTTGTTGGTTGGGACACGGTTGCTCCATTTGGCGTCGCTACTGGTGCATTTCCCATCGGCTTCAAGGCTCGGGACCTCTCTCGCCCGCTCGACCAGTACGCATATCGCATTGTAACCACCACTGACGCCAGCGGTGCGACCTGCGTTCAATGGTTTCCACCAGATTGGGATGCCCTCCGAGATGATACGGGTAATCTAAGCCCCGTGTACAACTTCCCCTGCGTGGATGGCGGCGGCACAAACAATTCGCCCGTTGAGCTTGCCCGCACCGCTCTCGCTGGCGTTTGCGACCGAAACCCGCGCGACGGCAAAATCGCGAATCGAGCTGTAATCTTGGTCGATCCTTTTGCCGAAAAGACTTCTTTGGGGCCGGAAACCCTTGATGACTTGGTTAGCACACTCTTCCCTTTTGTATTCGGATTAATCGGAGAGGCTCGCTATGCCACAGCCGACCTTTTGCTTGCCGCCGACAATGACGTATTCAGCCGCTTCATGGTCACTGCTCGGAGGGGAGAACTTACCGGATCAACGGCTCTTGCCACAAGCGGGCTCGGCGCATTCCAAGGTTTTCTCTGCCGCGATTTTCGGGAACATGATTATTTTCTCGGCCGGCGTAACGCGTACGATTTTTTAAAAAATCAATTTGCTCTGCCTGACTCCAACCCGTTGTTCGAGACCTGGTCAGTTGACCAGAAGGCTAAGCTCGGCGCAGCGTCCGGCGGCGTAAACTACCTCCCTATCATTCCGCTGTTTGGCACAGCCATCACGCCACCACAGTACCCGGTCTGGCCGGCTGGCAAGCTCGATCCTGACACGTTGGCTGACCCTATTAAAGAACGCTTAGAAGCTGTCGTTTCAGCACTTGAGAACACGGAGATATCCTCAAACTTTTTTATCAAGGCATTCCTTTGGCCAGTCGTATCTCAACTAGATTCAAGAATGTTCGACTCCATAATGGCCGCCATCAAAAAGTCACTTAAGGATTCGAATCTTTGATGGCGCTTTTGCATTTATTTGCAAACGTGCAAAGCGTGTTTTTAAACCCGGAACGCGTCGCCAAGCCAAGGGTCAGATTTGTTAATCGTAAGCTCCGGTTCGCAAGCACGCAATGGGTGCCGTAAGTGATCCAGCTCTTTGGACGTGTCCCAAGGCTCGAAAGCGTTCGTTACATTGGCCAAGCCGGTAGCTGCAAGTTCCGGGTAATTGCGCAGCAAAACTGTTTTGAATGTGGAGCTGTCTATCCAATCAAGTCCTTCTCTCGTATAAGTAGCCTCGTTATAATTATCGGTATAAAATCTGTCGGCTTGTAACCGACGAGTGGCATTTAAGATAAAAATTTGGAACATGGTTTCGCCGAACCCAAAATTCGTTGGTCGGTTTTCTTTCCCTTCGGCCAGCGTGCCAATCATGAGATCGAGTTTTTCGACATCTTCCGGCTTGTCACCGTACACTTCCTTTAACTTTTGGACTTGAATCTTGTCGTTGGTTAAATCGTCGAAGGTGCTAATGGGTTTTAGGCCCAACTGTCGCCGAAATACGTTATACCTGGGGACGCCCCGCTCGCGGGCGCGAAGAATGTCCACAGCTCCCATGTCAAACAACGGGTTACCTGGAATGCTCAATTCTTGCATGAAGCGTGGATAATTGTTGAGCACCAACTCGCCAGGGTTTTGGTTTCCAAAAGAGAATAACAAATCAGCGATGCCGAACTGTTTGGTAATTTTTGCTGATCCAGCCTGGCGTGTAACTGGAGTTGGTACTTCAGCAGCTTGTGACTGGTCAATTTTCTGTAATCGAAGTGTTTCTGGTAAAAGCGAATGCAGTCGATAGACTTCTACAAATTCTTCGGTCAACCCATAGGGTTGGTCGTGTTTGTTAATAGGGTTTCCCACCACGCCCCCCAATTCAGGATTTCTCACTTTGACTTCGGATAACGTCTCACGATCTTTTCCATACGCGCAGAGGTTAGTCAGAATGCCAAACCAATTTGCGTTCAAAGCCATGTTGAGCCCCTTATTTGGGAGAATAGCAGGAGTCCATTCCACCGTATGAATCTTGGCCATGACAGCGGCATTAATTAATCGCGCAACGTTAAATAGGCGATTATCATCCCATTGCGGATATGAAGCTTTTAATCGGTCACAGATGGCGTTGTGTTCCTTAATGAAAAGAGTGTGTAGCAAAGTCAGCCCCACCCACCAATTGCGCTGGAAACCCACTTCCTCAAGCTTCTTTTTGTCGAGAGGCAATCTGCCATCGGGCCCCAATTTCATCTTGCCATCAACACCGCTACGCAGACGTTTTTGGGTTTCAAAATCGCTCCCGTAAATCTGTGAGCCGTCCCACCAGTGCGTTACTTCATTGATAAAAGTTTTGGCCACCTTGTCTTCCGGCATTCGGGTAGGGTCTGGCTGAGTTTTACCGACGAACATATTACTCTGGTGGTATTGGCGTCGTGCTGGGTCATCTTCAGCCAGTGGAATCTCATGAAATGCCGTGTCGAGTATTTCGCCATGGTTTATCCAATCGTGAGTTTCAAATTGAATCCAGACGGCGGCGAGCAAATTCAAAAACTTCACCTCTTTTATAGGCCCATCTCGCGTGAGCAGTTTGCGACTAATTAGCCGAGGATTCGGCGTCATTAGTGTCTCGCCAGTTTCAGGCCGCACGAAGTCGGGCTGCACATTCAAAAGGAACCGTGTCCCAGCCGCACCTTCCTTTGGGTTTGATAAATTATTCCAGCTCCCGTCGGCAGTACGGAAAAAGTGAACGCCCTCAGGTGGCGTTTGTCCTTCTTTCTGAAAACCGATAAGCGTTCCTGCGGGATAGGTATTTATGAGATTACGCTTGTTCAGTTTGTCTCGCATGTGCGCGAGCGTCAGAATCCCGAAATAAAGGTTACGCCGATACCAATTTGTCCACTTCCCGCGATAGACGAAAACGGCCCCTATGGTATGAGTGGCAGCATCGATAATCCCCGTAAATATCCAACCTAAAAATTCGCCAATCGCTCGTCGCAGTTTCTCAATTCTTTTGGGCTGCCGAGGCTTTAGGCCCGTAGTGGGCAACTCACCGGGTTTTAAGACGGAAGGTGAAAGTAACACTTCGGGCTTGAAAAAGTACTGGTCCGGCACAAATACATTCACTTCGGCCAAAGCGTTGACGTTGGCTTTCTTGAGCATTTCCTGCCAAGCTTCATTCGTTGCATCCTGTTGCAGAGCGGCTGTGTAGTGCTTGGCAGCTTCCTCATATTTTTCAAGCATATAGTAGGCAAGGCCCAGCAAAGCTAAACACTCTCCATTAAGCGGAGGGTTCCCGGCAATCTCCAAAATCGCGATTGCACCCTTGTAGTCACGATTGGTGATGCATTGGAGAGCTTGGCTTTGTATGTCAGATAGGTCACTCATGGTGAAAGATTGGTTTGAACTATAGGAGCGTCAGCATTACTGAGCCGTCGGTGGATAATTCTTATTGATGTATCCTGCTGATTCCGCAGCCTCGTTTGCTGCTCGTTGCGAGACTGTTGGAGTGAAAGTCCGTCCGTCAAAGAAATTAAAACCCCATCCAAAATTCCTTAAATTCCAACGGTCTTTTGGTAAAACATCTTGAGCTACACCTGAGATGCCAACTGCCGGTTTGAACGCGGTTCCTGGCTGGGACAAAATATTCCCCATTGTGTTCCGGCGTGTGGACTCCGTGTGACAACTCACGCAATCGGTCGTCAAAGTGGAAGTTATTTGCGGGTTGGCCACAATATCCATCGTATCGCGGATCTTGAAATGCTGTAGCATTTGATTTGTCGTCCCTGATGAAATCGGGTCATCAAAGTTGTTTGTTGACACTGTCGGGAACAGTCTCGCCGTGCTCACGGCTGTCACCGTTTGCGGCAGTTGTGGCTCAGGCTCGACAAGTCCGCCAGGGCTTGATGGGTCTGAGAATGAAAGCATCTCGCATTCTGGGTTGGTTGAATCATACACCCCACTAACCAGCAAGTTTGTCAGCGTGGCCGACGCGACGTCTACTTTGACCTTAAAGAAAATCCACGGTTCAAACCCATTAAATATCCCCATGAATGAAATCGCTGCCTGTTGCTGGCCGTCGAGCTGACTCGAAGCCAAGTGCGTTTTTATGAACGCACGAAGTTTGTCCGTCAGCGGTTTTGGATCTGGCGAGAATCCTGGATGAACTTGTAATGGCAAGCAAGTAGTTTGTACAGTCATACTTGCTTTGAGTGCACGTAGATCCTGAATAATGGGACCAAATTCAGCTTTATTCGGCCCGAATATCTGAGTGCCTGTCCCTTTTTGAATAAAATTAAAAACTACGTGCATCGCAAAGTCATGCACAGTTGCCGTATCGCCATCTACCGTAACAGGCTGCACGATAAGCCTTACGCCAGGGATTTCGGCAAGTGCGAGCATTTTGGGATTTGTCCCGAGTGCCGTGGGGTTCACTCGAATACCTGCCACTTTCCAAGTATGGGGATCCTCAAAAGATGGGTCGGGAAATTCTATGATTTTCCCGTTGACCCCCATGGTTTTGGCCTTTGCAATCAACGCATTGAAAATCGCAGGCTGCATAATCGGCCCGTCCGAGTCCGCATCTGCCAGGGAAATAAGCTGGTCAGCATCCTCTTTTGTTTTGGGCACAGGGAAGAGAAAGGAAATGTCATTCACGTCGAGCGGCTCGGTTTCGGCGGTCGAATTGGTGCTTGGTATCGCAGGAACGGACACGATTGAATTTGTTGGCTGTGCAGCAACATCGTTAGAGTTCGAGGAATCGGCGGCCTGCGGGGCGCGGCAAGCGGCCATCAGGCCTAATAAAAGAAGGACGACGAGTCGGAGAGGTGTTTTCATGCGTTTGTTCAAAGTTGGATTTGCTAACATAAAAAACAAGAAACAATCTCATAAATATGAATCCGCGCTTCGTGCGGCTTGTTTTGTTCGTTAGCGTTCATGGTTAATTCCTATGTTATTTTTGTTCGGTACCGCGTTGTTCATAGTTTTATTATTTTCACTAGACATTTTCCAAAGCAGCGGTAAATTCGCTGCAGGTGGTGGTAATCACCATCTCGAATAGCAATTCGATATAGTGAATATAATTCGGCACACCGAATAACGCAAGTGGTTTTGTAATTTTTTTTGGAAAGGAAAATATACATGGATAATGAGCACCGCGAAGAAGTAGGAAAGCGAATCAAACGCCTACGGCACGCACAGGACATGACCGTGCACGAACTGGCAAAGCGGTCGACGATCAGTGCGGGTTATTTGTCCGAGGTAGAACGAGGGCTGTCGGCAGTATCAATTGATAAATTAAAGCAAATTGCGGAAGGCCTTGGAGTAGGCACCGAAGCGCTGCTCGATGATTCGCAAACGGATGTCCAGGGTCAAAACGTGGTTCAGATTCCTTCGGCGTTGTCTGCTGCCGCTGAACGGTTAAATCTGTCGTATCGGGCGACATTGGCACTTTTTCAAGGAAAAAAATCGTTGCTTGCCAAGCGATCCAGTTCGGAACTGGCCGAGTGGGATGTAGATGAATGGGTTAAATTTTATAAACAGGTAAAAGACTACTTGCCGGAGTGTTAAGAGAAAATGTCACGCAACGTAAAAAAACCCACGGTTCAGGATCTTTTGCGGCTTGATGCAATCGCAAAACACCTGAAAGTTAAAACAAGGTACGAAGACCCAACGTTTGCGGCTGACGTTAGAGCGGCTTGTCTCGCTCGAATCACTCCTATCCTCAAGGAGCACGGGCCGTTCACGGGTGAAGACATTGCGCAATGCCTCGGCGACGAACTGTGTCTTACGTTTGAGGAGGTTCACGGACCACATGACGTGACCAAACTGGAGGAGCATTATCTCAAAGGCAAAAAGGAGATCGGCTTCGCGCAGTTGCGCGGAGAAATGGATAACCCGGACGTGGATGCCCTGCTGTTTCAACGAATGAATGCGGAGCCGGGAGCACCTGACAGTTGGGTTGCTGTCTTGAACTTGCAGGAAGGACGCGCCAAGGCGTACTGGAACAAGTTTCATGAATTATCACATCGGATCGCTGAGCCACCGCAAAGAATTCTTCCGTTTCGCCGCCATAAATTTGAGGCTACCCACCCCGTGGAGGCATTAGTCGATTCGGTAGCCTCGGACTTCGCGTTCTATGAACCAGTTTTCCGCCCAATCGTGGAAACGTACGCCAAGACATACAGGCTAAGCTTTGAGACGATTGAGCAAATCCGCAACGCATACGCGCCGACGGCAAGCCTCTTATCTACCATGATAGCGGTAGTCAAATATTGGCCTCGCCCGGCTGCCTCATTGATCGCTGAGTTCCGTGGACGCCTGAACGCTCCCGAGACCGACCCCGCGTTGCGTGTCTCGCCGCAGGGGTACAATGAGCGTGCGAACAGAATTGGGTTACTTATTTATCCCAATATGCGGGCGCCGCTCGGTTCCGCTATCCACCAAGCATACGTTACCAACGAAGAACAAAATGCGTTGGAAAACTTGGGTAATTGGGAAACGTCTTCCGGCAAATCACTGGCGGCAATTGATGTTTTTACATCGGCGCGCTATTTAAATGACCGAGTTTATGCCGTGCTGTCAGCGTAATAATATCGCCCTGGATTGCATTGGACAGTCAAATGACTGCGGTATCGAGCACGGCTTCAAGATCTGGCCGCGCTTGTAAATCTCTTTCCCATTCCGCTTCTTCTCGACGGGCATTGCTTGCGGTTACCGCTTCATTGCAAAATTCTCTGTAAAAATCATTGATAACAAAGTCAGGTGAATGGAACGCGAAATCGAGGTTAAATTGCATTTCCTTGCAACATGCAAAAATATAAAATTCCCAAAAACCTGAATTAAACATGATTTGAAATTCTCGGACAAATTTTCCATCGCGATCAAAAAAGCCATCCGATCATTGTTTCAGAACCTGCCGATCTATTTCTGAATGCTTATCCAGCAATCTGCGAAAATTCGGGTGCATATCAATTCAGCCAACCCGGCGACAGGCCGCGCTATGGTCAGCGATTCAAGAAAATCTCTTTTAGCGACGACGTGAACTTTTGACATTTAGTTCTCCGGGGATATGAGTGGCGGATGATTTTCTGTGCCGATTTGCTTCACAATTGTCGTTGTGGTCGCGAGCAAGGTGCATCATAAAAGTGTCTTGCCTTTGCTGGGGTGAATCCTTACCTCCTCGCGGATGGCCGCGCGGACTTTTGCTTCGATGCGTTCAACGAAGCTCATGCCGACCCGTTGAAATTTATTGGCCGGCCGGATAGCGGCGGCAAGCTCCAGCGCCGTTTGCTTCACCTTGCTCCGGCACAAATGCGGAGTGGTGTTGATGTTCTTGATCGTGTCTGTCGTTTCAGTTGTTTCCATATTTTTGGTTTTGTCGCTGATTCATTCAACGACACCACTATTTTATCAGGCGCACTTTTGCCGGACGCCGAAATTAACGACTGAACCATTGCAAACATTGAACCAAATCATCGTCTTCAACCGCGCTTGACACAATTACACGCTGATTTTACGCCGGGCAACCCGTCCAATTTCAGACGTCGGCATGGGTTTCACCCAATGTTTTCAAGGCGAAAAAAAGTTTATTTTTTTATCAGTGACCAAAAACGGTTTGCAGATACCTGGCACTTTTCCAATCTGGAAACAGAATTTTGAACTCCGCCGTGACCAACGCGCTTTCTTGCTCCATCTCACCGGCGGCTGTTCGGCCAAATCCCCTCACAACCCCGCCGGGTTCGTTCCGCAAAAAGCGCGTCCGTCACGAGCGGCACTTTCTATGGCCGAATGATCAGCGGGCTTTCCGCCTACGGTTCGGCGACGGTCGTTTCGCTCCGGCTCCGTTCCTGCGTCTCTGCGCCTGCGCTCCACTTACCCGTTCACCGAACTGCAGGCCGAAGCCACGAGCCAAAAAATTGATGGTTAATTTAATTAGCTCGGTTCAGCGCCAGGCTTTATTTCAGTGACGACAATTTCCCGAATCCGGGGTTGGCCTTCGGCAACCAGCGAATGATATTTCGTCGGCAGCGGCGTGATGAATGACAATTCCAGCCGGTGCAGGGCGGTTTCAATCCGCCGTAGCGAGTGACCGCGAACCATGATTTCATGTGTTGCAAATGACAAATGGAGCAGTTGCTCCTTGCCGTCGCTGTCCATTTCGGCAAACGCGAATTGATCCAACGGTAGCAGATAGATGCGGCCAGTCGGCATTTCAACGCGGAGGCAACTTGCTTGTGGTTCAGTGGTGTAACATTCGGTTGATTTTGTGCTCATGTTTTTGTTGGTGTTTATGGTGACGTGACATCTTCAGACGGCAAAACCTATCGGCAGCCCGCTTGCCGAACCGGAGAAGATAACCATGCAGCCGGTCCCAAAGCCGGTTGGTATGGCGTGGACGAATTCCATGCGCCAGTTCCAACGCCAGCGGCCTGTGGCCGGAGCGAACCAGGTTCTCACGCAGTTGAATTTTATCCGGCGTGAAAATGCGGATGCCGCGCCGACCGCGTGAAATGGTGACATACCATTGCTGGGCATTTGTTGCCGCCTTGATCGTGGAGTCAGAAAAGAGAACGTGATCCACGGTCTTGCCTTGTGAACCATAGGACGTGACCGCGTAGCCGGGAAGGAACTCCCGGAAACCTTTTTCCAAAACCCGGCCGTCGGCCAATTCGATTCCGCCATCGGTGCGGACGGTTTTGACCGTGACCAGTTCCCCGTTGGAGGTCCGCCCACCGGCAAACAGGGTGCGATTGGCCTTGAGGTGCAGCCGCTCGCCCACCGCAACCGGGATTTCACGCGGAAGACAGACGGTGATTTTGTCGAGCAGCTTGTTGGCGACGGTGACGCATTTGCCATCCACCTCGACCAGCACGCCAATCTTTACTATGCCCAATAATTTTCCGCTCGCTCCGGGAACGGCCTGACGCACCTTTTGATTAAACACAATCACGCCATCTTTCGGATAAAAACGCTGATCGCGCTTTTGGGCATTCGTCAGGTCAGATTTTTCCAGCACTTGAACGGTGACATCATTTGAGCCGAGCAATCCTTTGGACTTCAGCGCATCGCGCACACGCGAGTTGACGCGGTGGACTTCAGCCCATGTCTGCGACACGACCACGGCGGACGATTTTTTCTCTGCCAGCCGGAGATATTCATCAGCCAGCTTGTCAGCCTGTTCACCCAAACCGCAGGCAACAATCGCGCCCATCTGGTCGAGCCGCTTGAATGATTCGACCAGCTTGCCCGCCGCCGCCGCTTCGACGGCTTTGCGATACTGCTTGATGCGCGCTCGTTCACTTTGATTGCGGGCTAGTGCCGGGTCTTGCCGACGAATCGTGTGCAACTCAACCGGCTTGACGCCGGAATACCGTTCAATGGCCAGCAGCGCATCGGAGGCTTCGACCGCGCCATGCTGTCTCGTATCACCCGAAAGAATCATCCGCGCGTTCCGCTCGCGTGCCAGTTGCAACAACTGGTGCATTTGGCGACCGCCAATCTGTCCGGCCTCATCCACCACGACGACCGCACCGGCGGCCAGTTCGCCCTTGATCAGAAAATTGGCAATCGTCGTTGGCGACGGGAATCCCGCGCTTTCCATGTCCACGACCTGTTGACGCTGCGGCGCGAGGACAATGACGCGCCGGTCTGATTGCCGGATTTGATCAACCAACTCGCGCAGGACAAAACTTTTGCCCGTGCCGGCACCGCCCCGGAAAAGTGACACGGTGTTGGTTGAACACAGCAGTGCGTCCAGAGCCTGACGTTGTTCGTCGTCCAATTTTGGGTTCACCGGCTGCGGATTCTCAACGAAGGGACGGCAAGCTCCCGCACCATCCTTGACGCTCTGGACAATTTCCAACTCGCGCAATAACACTTCGCGCAACGTCACTTCATTGGGACGTTCAGGACTGTGGATGTAATTGCGCTGGCGGGAGAATTCCTTGAGTTCATCCAGCGTGAAATTTTTGCCGCGCGCCCATTCCAATGCCTGTTGCCACACCTGACATTCCAGCACGACCGAGTTGCGGTCGAACAGATGATCTTCGGCCCATTGCACTGCTTCACCAATCTCAACACGTTTGTCCGCAATGGTGACTTTTTCAGAACGGTTCGGAAGTTGACGCAACGAAATGCGCTCGGATTCGCTCAATTGCGCGTTCCATAAAGTCCGCAATTCAGCCCGGCTCAAATCCTTTTGTTTTCGCGCCCGAGTTTTAACTGCCAGTTTGGCGCGTATCTCCTTGAGGTTTGCGCCAGCCAATTCTGGTTTATCGGCCAGCAATTTTGCCAACGCTTGGTCAATCTGAGCATCCCGTTTGGAAAAGCGGTCGCAAACTTCTTCGGAGATGCCCTCGATTTGGAAATCCCCGCGTGCCTGGTTGCAAATCTGATAACCAAAACTCCGCAATTCGCGGGCGAGTTCATGGTAATAGACGTTCTCGGCAAATTTTCGCGCCTGCAACAGCCCGTAGTTTTGCAGTGCCTTCCAGCGTTGCTCCACCGGATCAAAGGTCGCGTTGAACACGACGCAATGTGTGTGCAAATGCGGGTCAAGGGCGCGCGAGGTGTCATGGGTGAACAACGCCGCAGCAAAATTGCCGGTGGAACGGTCACCATGGCCGCCACCAGCCCGGACGCGGGTAGTGGCAAATGCTTCAAGTTCCCGCATTGCCGACCAGACAGCATGATCGTGAGCCGCAATGATACGTTCATCTGCACCAGCCAGAGCTGCGACTGAAACCGATTTGGGCGGCGAGAATGTGAAATCATAAAACACCCGCCGGTTGACCTTTTCTTTTCCATTTCCGATCCGCACCGTGTTCAACCGTTGCGTCAATGTCTCGCCTGTGGCCGGATGCTGGTTTTCACAAAGCCGCAGGAAATCATCCGCGCGAACCTTGCCCGCCAAACCAAGTTGTTCCGCACCAGCCCCGATCCACTGGCCGGCCACGCGCTGTCCTTCATCGTAATAATCGCCAACGCACAGGTGTTCCTCAAAGTATTCCCTGGCGTTCGTCAAATTATATTGGGTCTTGGCCGTCAGCACAGGAAACAGCCTCCCAAATCCCGGCCTTCATTTTGTGTAAAGATTACACAAAACGACCGGGGCAAACTGCTTCACTTGTCGGCATGATAACGAACCAGTCCGCGTCATTGGAAATCAGCCAGGTGAATGGCTGGTGTCCTCGCGGCCTTTCCTGCTGACTTATGCTATCACCAACCACCGCTGAATTACTGAACGCCATCGAAGTTCTAAACAAACTCGGTGAGCGCATCAACACGGCCGCCACCCATTCGGTCATACAGATGCCGGAATCGAGTTTGGGCGAACATTATGCCGGACGAATCGGAGTGAACGCCATTGAACAAACCAGCCGCATTCAAATTGTCGCTGAGCAACTCACAAACTGGCGCGACGAATTGTTGCAACAAAGGAGGCAAAATGTATCTCAATCCGTTTAATAGAGAAGAAGCCTTACCCCTTCGCGAGCGAAGGATGTGGCGCAAACCGCGCTGCAACGCCAAGCCGGCGTCAGATGCAAACTTTCGTGCGCACATCGGTGCTTCGTCTGATGCACACATTGTTGCCAACTCAAATGCCACGCCATCCGCGCTGTTTGCCGCCAACAATTGTGCGGCATCCACGCCAAGTTCGATATGAACAAACCCGCCATCCTGCCCGACGCTCTAAACCGGTTCCGTCATGCGGCGTCACAATATGCGCTGACTACCAAGTCGCGTGCTTCGCGTTTGCTGGCGCTCAAGGAGGACATTGCCGCGCTGCGCAAACGCGGCGTTTCCTACCGCGCCATTAGCGAACTGTTGACGCAAAGCGGCATCACCGCATCCGATACCTGCGTCATCAACTTCTGTCACCGCATCTTGAAGGAAAGACGGCGCAAACCATCTGCTACGCGCCGTGCGAAGCCAGATGCCAACCTGAAAACGGCGAGAAAAACCGCGCCAAATGCCACGGCTAAAACCGCGTTACCTGCCACGCCAGCCACAACCGTCAGTGCGTTGCCTGTGCCGAACCAAAGTGCGCCGGTGAAAATTCGCGGGCCGCACATCGCCAAAGTTGAACTGCTACCACCCGGAGAACAATATGATTAAACGACTCGACCTCATCCTCAATGGCAAGGGCGGTGTCGGCAAAAGTTTCTTTGCCGTCAACTTCGTCCAGTATCTGAAGGACAAAAAAATCCTCCACACCGCCTGTGACTGCGACAACGAAAACTCCACCCTGAAACGGTTTCACGGCGAGGCCGTGGAATTCATGGATTTGTCCCGGCCCCGCGCACTGGACGCCATGTTCCGCGCGTTCGAGAAAACCGACCTCGTGGTGGTGGATTGCCGCGCGGCGTCCACCGAAGTGTTTTTCGATTACTTCGATGTCATTGACCTGCGCGAAACACTGAAAACTCTGTCCGTTGCGTTGACCATCATTATTCCCGTCAATCACGAGGCCGACAGCGTTGATCAACTCCAGCGCATCGCCAGCAAACTGGAAAACGCCTGTTCCTACGTCGTGCTGCGCAACGCGGTTCACGACGACACGTTTGCCGTTTATGACCAGTCCGTCGTCCGCAAGCGTTTGCGAAAGGATTTTGGCATGAAGGAAATTACCATGACGCGGTTGCAACCGTGGCTCGTCGAGGAATTGAGCCTGAAAAACCTGCCCATCACTGAAGCGGTCAAGGACGGCTCCTTTTATTTACTGGACCGCCAGCGCCTCCAAACCTGGCAGCGAAAAATTTACACCGAAATTGAATCGGCGGCGGAACTGTTGCTGCCCGCAAAATCATGAGTGCGACCCCAAAAGAAACGAAGCCGGACTTTGACGAGGAATTCCTGCAAACGCTCAGTCAGTGGAAAGAAAAAAATAAAATCCGGGACGATGATGCGGTTTACCTCCTCGTTGAACTGTTTCGGATTCATCAAAAACATTGGGACGCATTGCGCCAGCGCCAGATGCCTTCGCTGGACCAGTTCCGCAGTGACATCACAGCCGTCACAGAATCCTCCAAATCGTTCCGGGAAAAGTTGGAGGAATTGATTGAGGCACTGGCGGCGCATCCGGCGGCGGTGCCGATTAAAACCCTTCCCTTGTCGGAGGCGATCTACGCCGCCGCCGCCGCGTTGCTCGGCGGTCTGCTCATCGGTTTGATTCTTGGAAAATTCCTATTATGAAAATCAATTTTATTCCGCTCCATTGGCATAAACTGCCTGCGTTACCCAAGCCTGTGTGGGCAATCATGGCAGGCTACGGCATTTTATTGCTGTTCCTGGCCTTCCGGCATTTGTTTGCTTCACATAAACCTAAAAAATATGTCGCGAAGCTTGGCAATCTGACGTGGCGACGCAATCAATTTTGCCGGGGATGGCTCATCACCGGCGACACCGGCTCCGGCAAAACCAGTTCCGGCATCAATCAACTCGCCCATCAGGTCTTCCAGAATGAAAAAAATTGGGGCGGGCTGTGCGTTGATGAAAAAGGCGTTTATTGGGAAACGCTTTCGGCGATGGCGCACCATTACGGACGGGCGGAGAATTTAATTCACCTGCAAATCCGAACGGATGATTCTGACCTTAAATGGAAACCGCCGCATCGCTTCAATCTCACCGGCGACCGCAGTATTCCATTTTCCACCTATGCAAAATTTGTGGTGGATACGGCCACCAGCCTGGGACAGGGCGGTGACAAAGGATTCTTCAAGAGCCAGGCGCAGACGCATATTGCCCACGCGCTGGAATTGCTTTTTGAATTGCACCAGCCGGTCACTTTGACCGGCGCATTCGCGCTGTTGTCCAATAAAATCCTGCTGATGGAAGAATTGCGAAATCTGAACGACCTGTTTGACGCTCCCAGGCGCAAGGAGTTGCATGACCATTTCACTAACCGTTTTATCAACCAGCCTGAAGAACAACTTGGCGGCGTTCGCGAGACCATCGGGAATTATCTGCAATACTTCCTGACACCGGAAGTGGCCGAGGTGTTTTGCACCAAGGAAAACACGTTCGATTTCTCGGCGATTGATGATGGCAAAATCATCCTCGTGACCATGCCGCAGAAGTTCCAGACCGAGCGGCGTTATGTGAACACGTTCCTGAAACTGCTTTTTTACAATCACGCGCTGCGCCGGTTTGACAAATCAAAGGCCGAACGCGCCGACGACAATTTGCTTATCCTGTGGGCGGACGAAGCACAGCGTTTTATGACCGCAAGCGAAGACGGCATGAGCGATTACAATTGCGTGGACGTGATCCGTGAAGCGGGCGCGACCATCGTTGCCGCCGCCCAATCCACCACCTCGCTTATCCCGCCGCTTGGCAATGACAAATCAAAGGTGCTGACGTTGAATCTGCGCAACCGGATAATTTTCCGTTCTGCCGATGAGGCAGACGCCGTTCAAGCCGCCGATTTTCTCGGCAAGAAACAGGTTGTGAAGCGCTCCTGGGGTTCAAGTGCCGGAAAGCGCACGGTGAATTATTCCGAAATGGAGGAACACAAAATCAAACCCCACAAGCTCCGCAATCTCCGCGACCACGAATGCGTGCTGGTTCACTGTGAAAAGGGATTCCAGCGCCTGACGTTGCCGCCTTTGGAAGCGACCGGCGAAATCACCGAATGGTTTCCGATCTGGCGGCAGTTGATTTAAGGCAAATTCTCTCCAAACAAATTCAACACCATCTCGCGCTGCTGTGTGAAGGGACATTTTGCCTTCGGCGTAATGTGTGATGCGTCCCGTTTCCGCAATGCGAGTTGTGATCCCGTCATCAAAACATTTTTGCCAAGTTGTTCATTTAATTGCGCCGCTGCTTCGTCCAGCGCGCCCCAGCGTTCGGCATCCGTCTTGCCCCAGAGCGTTGGCTGCGTGTCGAGGCGCTCAAGATTAAACATCGCAATCCGAATCTGGCGCACTGGCCGGAAAGCGTTCTGCATACAATCCCGAAACATGGCTTCCAGCGAGGTGTTAATGACCGAGTTCAGAAATTGCGGATGCTGATACCGATGACTCGTGCCGACTTCCGTAAAATCGTTGAACCGGACCGCCAGACTGATTTCTCTGGCTTGCATTTGTTCCCGACGCAGTTGACCGACCAGACGGATGGCCTCGCTCAAGGTGAACATCAAGGCGGCTTCGTAATCATGTTCGTCTTGGGGCAACGTGGTGCTGCTGGAAATGGTGGTGCGGTCTTTGACTTCGAGAATCAACGGCTCGTTCCATTGGCCGTTGGCAAACAGCCAAAGTTCCTGACCCCAGATGCCGAACTTTTGGCGGAGCAGCATGGACGGTAATTTGGCAACGTGATCGAAGGTGAGCGCACCGAGGGCGGCCAGCGACCGTTGACGGTTTTTTCCAATGCCGGAAAGTTCACGCACCGGGCGGTCTTTCAGAAATTCCTTTTCCTGACTCTGCGGCACTTCCATGAATCCGGGTTTCGCAACGTCCGTGGAAAGTTTGGCGAGTTTGGCGGAGTTCGCCAGTCCGCCTGACACCGGCAATCCAACTTCTTTGCGGATTCGCTCGCCGATGCCCTTCATATAATTCAGCGGGGTCGTGTCCCGCCAGACGTGCTGGCTCATCGTGGACAAATCCAGAAAGCCCTCGTCAATGGACATCGGCACGATGACCGGGGCGTATTCTTCCAAAATCTTGAACATTGCCAGCGACAAACGCCGGTATTCGTCGTAATGCGGTGGACAGAGGACGCCGATTGGACACCGGCGCTTGGCTTCAAAACACGCCATGCCTGTGCTGATGCCGAATTTCTTGGCGATCCGGTTGGCGGCAATGACGATGCCGTCGCCTTTGCGACCGCCACCCACCCAAACCGGGCGTTCCTGCAATTTCGGATTGAGGGCGATTTCGCAGCTTGCAAAAAAGCTGTCGCCATCAACGTGCAGGATGCGGTTGGCCGGTCTCATGTCGCATCGCCCACTTTATTTTGCCAGCCGCTAATCCCAAGCAAACAAGTTAAAAATAGTTATTCACAGGGACAGCCAATGTCCAACCTCCTCCGTTACACTCCGGCGCATGAAATTAATTGCACATCAGCACGGTTAGAATCCTAACCGCTATGGCAACGCGGCGACAACTACTGGATTCGCATCGGAAGCACATGGGCGCACGCTGACGGCAACGGTTTCAACATCCAGCTTGAAACCATCCCGCTGGACGGACGCGTCGCTTTACGCATCACTACCGGGGAAAAAATGCTCAACTTGAGCGGGCTTCTATGCCCGCCTTTTTTTCTTTCCCCGTCACGCTCGCCATTGTCGTTTCTACGGCAAATACTGGTTAATAGGCGGAGACCCGGTTAAACTCGAACACAGAATAAAAGACGAAAGATGAAAGCACTGAAAAGACTCACAAAACACGATTGGAATTTTGGCGATGTGCCCGAAGACGAACTTGTAGCGTGTTGCTATTGGGAATTTGCCCGCGAGTCCGCTTCCATCCGTGGCGCGGTGGAGATTACAAAGACTGTGTATGCCAATCAGGGGATTGCCAGACCGGAATCTGCGGAGCGCGAAGTATTCCGTTCCGCTGCCGACAAAGCTTTTGGTCTGTTACATAGCACGGGATTCGACAGCTCGTTTTGGGCGGAACTGCCCTTTCCAGAGACATGGCAATCAGTGGACAAAACCAAGCGCGAAAAGTGGGCGCGTGTCCTCCCCAAAATTCCGGCCCCAGTGAAATTTCCGCCATTTGCAGTCACTAACGATCTTTGCATTGCGGGAGCGTTGTATGGGGAGGCAAGGAAAGCCCACGAAGCACGACAAGCAATTTATCTGCGGCTTTCGCAAATTGATAGTGGCGTGGCAAATCTGAAAGAAGCAGGCGAGTTGCGGAAAAAGTTGTCTGAACAAGAGCAGCATCCGATACCTACGATGGTGCAGGGGCAGGGCGGCGTGGATTCGTGCATAGCGCAGATCAATTGGCATGAGTTTTCCAAAAAAGATATAAAAAAGTGTTTTAGCAAGTGGGTGGACAACTATTCGTGCCCCATTGCGAAACCGAGTAAGCGCGGTCACAAACCTGTGGACTGGCGAGCAAGTTTGGAAAGGTTGGGCTTATTACGATTACGCAACCGATACACATTCGATAAGGCAAAACCTTTTCTGAAACAACTTTACTCACAGCAACAATCCGCACAAAGCCAGCCCCCACGGAAATACAATGATAAAGGCGAGTGCAATCGCGAAGCACAAAAAGCAGTGGACGACTTCCACGAGATTTTCCCATTTCTGAAAACAGAAATGCCAAATTCTAGGCCGCTCAAGTAGTTTTCTTCCTCGTTTTGGTGGATTAAATCGCATCGCATTTGCTCCATTTGAGAATGGAGCATCAATCGTTCTATGGTAGCGCAGAACATTTATGACGCCGCCATTAACAGAGAAAAGCGAGGTGACCACCACAACGCTGGACGGTTGCACACGCGACTTCAAACGGGAATCTCAACGCAACAGAAAAATGCGATTCTCCAAAAATGACAAACGCGAACGTCTTCGCGGTGATTTTTGCCAGCTACACCAATGCGGCCAATCTGATTGTCACAATGAAGCCCCCAAGCAAAGAGCGAACGGCTGAACTGCGAGGTTCAGCCGTTTTTCTTCCTTTTCCATTGCCCATCACTGGCTGACTGCTTAAAACTGTTTGCCGTGAGCACAAACGGCTTAACCCAACAATTCCGGCGGGTATAAGAAATCCTTTTTGCATCAACTGACATGGACCAAAACAAAATCAACTCGTCAAACGCCTTGGATACGCGTGTCCAACAATCCTTGCGGACCTGCTATGAATCGCTCCTGAAAAGCGGCCAGCTTTTGACGAAAGAACGCCTGTCACAATGTTACGCACTCTTTCGCGAACGTTTCGGCCCGGAGCGCCTCCAAAGTCTGGATGGCGAGGCCCTGTTGAACATCATGCACGCCCACGGCAGCCAGGATAGCCTCGTGTATTGGCTAGAATTCAAGAGCGACCCCGAGTTTCCCACCCGCCAATTCGGCAGCATCTCTGGCGGCAGCGCCCTCAAATTCGGATTTTACAAAAACAAGGATTCGGGGGAATGGATGACCGGCCATCCTACCAACCAAACCACCATGACGGTTGACGCGGCGGTAGCCCAAGCTCGCAAACATCGCGACCAGTTAATTGCCGCCGTAACAGTTGTGCAAAATCTTCCCGCCGATGCTGGCGACAACGAATATCAAACCTTGCAGAACAAATTGGACGAGGTCGCACCCGATGTGTGCCGCTTGGCTTGGGGACACAAATATGTGAGCCTGCTTTTCCCGGACAAGCTGGACGATTATCACGCCGAATATGTCCAACGGCACAATCTAATTAAATTACTTCAACTACCAACCTCACAGACCGGCCTGTATGTCTCCGCCGGACGTTTCGTAAGCTTTGCAAATCAGATGGGATGGCCAATGAATCACCTGACCGCTGTGCTCAACGAAAGGAATGGCACGCCCACTAAATACTGGCGGATTGGCACTAAATTAGGCGAAGGAGGAGACGCTCAAAATATATGGCCAGACATGCAAGCCGGTGGCTATGCCGCCGTTGGCTGGGCGGAATTGGGAGATTTATCCAGCGTGCTCACTGGCAACGATGCGAAAGAAACAATCGCGGCCATGCTGATGAAAGAATACCCGGATTATGAAGCTAATGTTGCTTCGCGAAAAGCCGGTGAAATCCGGAATTTCGCTAAAGACATGGATGAAAATGACCTGATATTGGCGGCGGACGGAGAAAAAATTCTCGGTATCGGTCGGGTCAAAGGGCCGTATCGTTACGATTCGTCAAACCCCGAAGATGCACCCCATCGTCGCCAAGTCGTTTGGCACATTACCCCTGAATGGAAGCTGCCGGATTCGGACGGATTGAGAACCACCGTCTGGAAATTACGCAAGGACAGAAACCTAGTGGAAGTAGAACGCCATTTATTGGATCCGTCGCTGCCCGTTGCAACCAAACCCGTCGCCCCATCACCATCCCCGGAGAAAGTCATTCGCAAAGACTTACGATTGGAGGGCTTGATTCCGGGCAAATTACAGGCGATTTTAGAACGCAAAGGGCAGGCCATTCTCTACGGTCCACCGGGCACCGGCAAAACCCATTGGGGGAAATTGACGGCCTTGGATTTGGCGGCTATTGGTGCTTTTGGCAGCCTGTTTGAAAACCTCACGCCCGAACAGAAATTGACCGTCAACGGAAATGGCAACAATTCCGGCTTGTTGCGCTGTTGCACGTTCCACCCGGCTTATGGGTATGAGGATTTTATTGAGGGCTACCGGCCACAGCAGGGCACGGGTGGACAGTTGGTCTTTACGCAGCGCGACGGCATTTTCAAAAAACTCTGCCGTGACGCGGCGGGTTCGGACCGGAAATTTATTCTACTCATTGACGAGATCAATCGTGGCGACATCCCACGCATTTTTGGTGAGTTGCTGACGCTCCTCGAAAAAAACAAACGCGGGCAGGAAGTGATTTTGCCGATGTCGGGCGAAAATTTTTCCGTGCCACCCAACGTCTTGGTCATCGGCACGATGAACACGGCGGACCGTTCCATCGCCTTGCTCGACACAGCTCTGCGCCGTCGGTTCGGATTCGTCGAATTGATGCCAGATACGTCCACGCTGACCGGTGCGATTGCGGGTGAGACCATCCCATTGGGGCTTTGGCTCGACGAATTGAATTCCCGAATCCGCAAAAACATCGGTAAGGATGCTCGCAACCTGCAAATCGGCCATGCCTACTTGATGGATGAAAACGGCAAGCCGGTCACGGATTTTGCAAAATTTTCGCGTATTATCGCCGAGGACGTTATTCCGTTGCTGGAAGAATATTGTTACGAGGATTATGCTGCACTCTCGGAAATTTTGGGTGAGGCAATGGTGGACAGGGACCGCCAGCGCGTGCGCGAGGAATTGTTTGCATCGGCAAGGCGGCAGGACTTGATTCAGGCATTATTAGCACCCACGCCGGATTTGTCCACTTCGCTTGAGGCGGTTAACCAACCGATCCCCGCCCAGGAACCGGAAGAAGAACCGGATGAGCCTGCAAAATGACCACACACCCAGTGAATTTGACCGAGTGGGAGACGAGGGGGCCAACGCACGGTAGCCTGCTGGAAGGACCTGTTTTGGCTGGCAATGTGGCTGCCCAGCACTTGGCTGAAACACTGACCCAGCAAGGCCGCATCGAAATTCTTGAACTTGCGCGCGGGTTGGAACTCCGGGCGTCGTCTTTTGTCGGGCGGTTTGCACTCGGTGATCTCATGGTCACCATTCGCCCGAAGATTTTTGGTTTGCCGCTAATGAATTTACTTCGTTACGCCTACCGACTTCGCCATTTAGATTTGTTTGCCGAAGTGGGCTATGCGACGTCATCGGCCAGTTTTGAGGATTTGCTCATTCATCAGTTGGCTGCCGAGGTTTCCGAATTGCTCGCCCGTGGTCTGCATCGTGATTATCTCCGCACGGAGTCCATGCTTACCAGTCCGCGCGGACGGATTGATTTTGGCAGCTATGTGCAAGTGGCTAGTCGCGCCAGCGTGGCGTTGCCATGTGTTCACCATCCGCGCAGCGAGGATACCAGCATAAATCGGGCGTTGCATGGCGGATTGGAATTGGCTGCGGGAATGACGCTGGATCGAGAATTAGGCGGGCGTGTCCGCCGCTTGGCAAAAAGTTTTGCCGCCAGAATCACGCCGCGTAAACTGGACGCCGCCAGTTTCGACGAGGCGTGGCATTCGCTGGACCGCCGCACCAGCGCTTATCAGCCCGCGCTGACCTTGATCAAATTGCTGCTAAATACCCAAGGCGCAGCCTTGACTGATAATACGTCAGACATCGCCGCCGCCGGGTTCCTGTTCGACATGAACCGTTTTTTTCAAGCCCTGCTTTCCCGTTTCCTCGGTGAAAACCTAGCCGGTTACGAGGTTCAGGATGAACGAATTTTGCGAGGGGTGTTCGCCTACGACCCGGCCAACAATCCCCGCCATCGCTCGCCGCCGAAGCTGCGACCGGATTTTCTGATCCTGCGAAATCAGCGGGTTGTCGCGGTGCTAGATGCCAAATATCGCGATCTTTGGGAAAGAAACCTGCCGCGTGAAATGTTATATCAGCTTGCCCTCTACGCTATGGGTCAAGAGAGTATTGTGCGCCGGGCAACCATTCTTTATCCAACTTTGGACGACGCGGCGCGACAGCAGGTCATCATGGTCAAAGACCCGCTTCGCGGCGCGGCGAAAGCCCAGGTCATTCTGCGCCCGGTGAACCTGCTTAAGTTGGACGAGCTTTTGTGTCGCAAAGACGTTCAGGCCCAGCGCAACCGCACCGAGTTTGCACGCAGCCTAGCGTTCGGAACATCACTAGAGGTTTCAACAAACTGAAATCAACTTTACAGTCACCGCAATGATGCCGGACGAGGATTGACCGGCATCTAGAATCTGGCCATTCCCCAACCATCCAAGATACACAAGCAACCGCTCGCTTTCAGCGTGGCAAGCCACCGCGCAACAGCGTCTGGCCGCTTTCACGCGGCACACCGGCACTGCGCAGAAGTTGACTTGCCATTGCCTTGACGCTTAGTTCGATTAAATTCAAAACGATGTGTGGTCGTTATTCCAATGCGAAGGATTTGTCCGAGCTGATGAAGCTGGTGGATTCCGTCATGCGCGTTGCATTTTTTGGTCCGCGCTACAACATCGCCCCGACGCAGATGGCTCCGGTGATCGTCATGGAAAACAAAAAGCCTACGATGAAATTGATGCGCTGGGGTTTGATTCCATCTTGGGCGAAAGATGAAACCACGGGGAATGCGCTCGTCAACGCGCGGGCAGAAACGCTCAATACCCGGCAGGCATTTCGACAGGCGTTTCAGCAACGGCGTTGTCTGGTTCCGGCTGATGGATTTTACGAGTGGCAGGAACGGGAGGGAAAACGGCAGCCTTTCCGCATCATGTTAAAAAGTGGCGAACCGTTTTGTTTTGCCGGGTTGTGGGAACGGTGGATTAAGCCTCCATCGTCAGGCCAACCCGACACCGATTTGGAGGAAGCACCGCCCAGCCAAACAGTCGAATCATTCACCATCATCACGACGCAAGCCAACAAGACGATGTCCCCGTTGCATCATCGAATGCCGGTCATCGTGCAACCGGCGCATTATCGTTGGTGGTTGGAAAACAAACCCGGCAGTGAATTGTTTCAATCGGCGCTAAACAGCCCGCTGCAAGAACCGTTGAAAATCTATCCGGTCAGTAATCTGGTCAACAATCCAAAGACGGATGATCCACGCTGCATTGAGCCAGCGCAGATTGACCGTGATATGTTTGAAAAACCGTGGTGGGGAGATTGATGATTTTGTGATTCTAAAAAAACTTTTCAGATTCAAAAAGCTAGAAGAACCGAAGACCGATGCGATGCAGGTCGGCTCGCGAACGGTGTCACTTTTAATGGTGCATCATCCGCGAGCGCGTCGCTATTTGCTCCGTCTGCGTCCCGATGGCACAGCGCGAGTGACGATCCCACGTAACGGAAGCATTCGAGCAGCCAGAGATTTCGTCTCACGAAACGTCGGTTGGCTTGAACAACAATTCCAATGTCTGGCAGCCCGGCCAAAAATTCCTGACACTTGGAATCTTGGAACGGAGATTCTTTTTCGCGGCGAATTGGTTCGCATCGAACCTGACGATTACGGTTCGATTCGTTTCGGCACCGAACGGATGAAAATTTCTGCTGCCCAAACTGACTTGAGGCCGACCATTCAAAAACATCTTCGCAATCTTGCATCACAGGAACTGCCGCACCGCGTCATGGAATTGGCAGCATTGCATGGCATGAATGTGTCACGTGTCACCGTAAGGAATCAAAAATCTCGCTGGGGTTCGTATTCACGGCGCGGAACGATCTCGCTCAATTGGCGATTGATTCAGTCGCCCGGTTTTGTGCGCGACTACATCATCCTGCATGAGATGGCGCATCGGCGGCAGATGAATCACTCGGAAAAATTCTGGCAGGAAGTGGCGCGCCTGTTTCCTGATTATTTGCAGGCCGAGCGATGGTTGAAACAACACGCGAATTTATTACGTTAGGGTTGCGCCCAACGCCTGAACCGATTCTTGTCCTTTCGCTCCGCTCGCATCACCATATTGCCAGTGCAACCGAACAAACTTGAAACTCTCGACGATCTGCTCGCGCAGGCCGAGCATTACGCCGGGTTTTGTATGCGCAACAGCGGGAAGATGTCGCCCACGCTTTTTCTGATTGGCGCGGATGGGCCGCTCATGTTCGTCCCGGCTTCGTTGGTTGATGCCAACGAGAAAGACGCTTTCGCCAACACCGCCCGGCTTGTGTGCATCGCCCATGCCGCCACAGTTTCAGTCATGGCGCTTGAAGCCTGGATGAAGTCCGCCACGCCCGGCGAGAAGATGGACATGACCGAACCGCCGTCCGAGGCGTTAGACCGTCAGGAAGTCATTGTCCTCATGGGCGAGTCGCACGGCGGTCAGAAACAAAAATTCCTACCCATCATCCGCAGCGATAATGGAAAATTCTTTGGTCTTGGCGAAACCACTGTTCCAGGAATGGACAAAATGGAAGGACGTTTCGCGCAAATTCTCCCGCCAAAAGTGGCCGACGACCAAATGCGGCTGCTTGCAAAAACCATGTTGAAAGTCAAATGCGTCAGCGTCGCCAAGCCCGTCGGGGCAGTCCGTCTTCCACGTTCTCGTCGCTGATTTTATTGGCTGAATTTATTTTTTGGCTCGGACAGCCAATGTCCAACCGGCTCTGTCATGCTGTCGGCATGAAAATTAAAAAATTAGGCCGGTTTCAGGTTTCAAGCTTCAGCCTTTTACAAAGTGCAGGCGGTCAGCTCGTCGCCGCCTTTGGCACCGCCCGCCTCGTCAGAAACCAAAATGGCCGGCACGAACTCATCGGAGGCACGGCGGACGACCACGCCACCGCCCGCGAATGGTGTTCACTGTTCGCGCACGAGGTCGTTTTTTCCGGCACGCCCCGACGAAATCCGGGCATCGCATTTGCCGCATAAATTTCTCCGTGCAGATTTCGCACAAACTGTGCATCATGCACGCATCGCGGCCACAAATGAAACTGATCAAAAACACGGGCAACGACCGGGTGATGGATGCGTTGCGAAGCGGGCTTTCAACAACATCTAAACTCGACATTGCCACGCCGGCCTTTTCGGTGTTCGCCTTCGCCGAATTTACGACGCAGTTACAGTGCTTGTCCGCCTGTCGCCTTGTTTTACCTGACAGTTCGCAGACCGACTTGGAGCTTCTTGGCTCGGATGCCGACCGGGCGTTTCGCAATCAGCTTACCGCCCGCTGGCTCGCCCGCCAATGCGCCGACTGGCTCGCCCATCGCGTCGAAGTCCGCAACACGCAAACCGCGCTCCCGCAATCCAGTCTGATTGCCACCGATGCTGCGTTGAGCCGCGCCATCATCGGTCATTGTCCCTTCACCACCGACGGCCTTGGACTCACGCCGGGCAATCCGTTGAGCCTGATTCAATGTTCGGAAACCCCGGACGAATGCGCCACGTTGCAAACTTGGTTCACGAAGCTTTGGGAAAGTTTGCCCACGTCGCCAGCGGCCAAGCAAAACTTGCTGGCGCAATTGTCCACAATCACCGGCCACAAAGCCCCCGCACTCGCCTATTACCTGATTCTTTACCACCTGTTCAAAGACCTCGGCGACACGCTGGACGAGGAACAGATTGTCAAATCCGCCACTGGCATCCGCAACACCGTCGTCTGGAAAAAACTTTTCAAGTTTCAACGCGACGGGGTCGTCGGCGCGATTGACAAACTCGCCCGTCTCGGCGGTTGCATCATTGCCGACAGCGTCGGCCTCGGCAAAACTTTCGAGGCGCTCGCCGTCATCAAATACCACGAGTTGCGGAACGACCGCGTGCTGGTGCTGGTTCCCAAACGGCTACGCGACAACTGGACGCTTTACAAGGCGAACGATAAACGGAATATCCTCGCCTCTGACCGGTTCCATTACGATGTCCTGAACCACACCGACCTTTCCCGCGATGGCGGTATGTCCGGCGACATTGATCTCACCTACGTCAATTGGGGCAACTACGACCTGGTCGTCATTGACGAATCCCACAATTTTCGCAACAAGGCCACGCACAAAGATCGCGATACGCGTTATGACCACTTGATGAAACGAATCATCAAGTCCGGCGTGAAGACCAAGGTGCTCATGCTTTCGGCCACGCCGGTCAACAACCGCCTTGCCGACCTGAAAAATCAAATCGCTTTCGTCACCGAGGGCGACGACGCGGCGCTCGCGGGCCAGAACATTCCCAGCGTTGAAGCCACAGTCCGGCAGGCGCAACTCCAGTTCAATCGCTGGCTCGCGCTGGAGGAAGCCGACCGCAAGCCCGCCAAATTGATGGACATGCTCGGCTTCGATTATTTCAAGCTGCTGGATCTCCTAACCATCGCCCGCTCGCGGAAACACATCCAAAAATACTACGGCACGGAGGAAACTGGCGAGTTCCCGGAGCGGCTCAAACCCATCAATATCAAATCCGACGTGGATGTCGCCGGGGCGTTCCGCGCCATCCGCGAAATCAATAATGAGATTCGCCGCCTTAATCTCAGCGCCTACGCGCCGCTGCGTTATGTGCTGCCGCCCAAACAAGCCGCCTACGACGAAAAATACAGCACCAAGATTCGCGGCGGTGAAAGTTTCTTCCGTCAGGTTGACCGCGAAGAAAGTCTCGTTCATTTGCTGCGGGTCAACATTCTCAAGCGGATGGAAAGTTCCGTGGTGTCCTTTGCGCTCACGCTGAAACGCCAGCTAGCCGACGTGGACAGTTTGCTCGCGCAGATTGACGCTCACGAGCCGACGGTCGAAGAAATTTCCATTGAAGACGTGGACGTGGACGATCCGGCATTTGAATCGCTCCTCGTTGGGCGCAAGGTGAAGGTGCTGTTGCAGGATGTGGATTTGGTTCGCTGGCGGCAGGACCTCATTGAGGATCGCAACCGCCTCGACACGTTGCTTTCCGCCGCCTCCGAGATTCTGCCCCAGCGGGATAAAAAACTTGAAGACCTCCGTGCTGTCATCGAGGCGAAACTGCGGAACCCGACCAATCCCGGCAATCGCAAAATCATCGTCTTCACTGCTTTTGCCGACACCGCGCAATATCTATATGGTGAACTCTCCGGCTGGCTAAAGGCGACCCACGGTATTGAATCCGCGCTCGTCACGGGTGCCGGGCGCAACAAAACCACGCTGACCACCATCCGCACTGACCTTGCCAGCATCCTCACTTCGTTTTCCCCGCGCTCCAAAGAACGCGGAGAGGAGTTCGCCACCGAGGGCGAAATTGATTTGCTCATCGCAACAGATTGCATCAGCGAGGGGCAGAACCTTCAGGATTGCGATTTCCTGATCAATTACGACATCCACTGGAATCCAGTCCGCATCATTCAGCGCTTCGGGCGCATTGACCGCATCGGCTCGCCCAATGCGCGCATCCAGTTGGTCAACTTTTGGCCCAACATGGAGTTGGAAGAATACATCAATCTTGAACAACGCGTCAGCGGGCGCATGGTGCTGCTCGATATTTCCGCCACCGGCGAGGAGAACATTATTGAGCAGCAGACCAACAACCAGATGAACGATCTGGAATATCGCCGCAAACAACTGCTAAAACTTCAAGACGCCGTCATTGACCTTGAAGACCTTTCCAGCGGCGTTTCTATCACCGACCTCACGCTAAATGATTTCCGCATTGATCTGGCGCGATTTCTAAAAGATAACCTGCCGCTCCTCGAAAGTCTCCCTTTCGGCACATTCGCCGTCACCGCCACGCATGGCGACGACGAATCCGCCATTCCACCCGGTATCATTTTCTGCCTGCGGGCTGTCGGTGCAGCGGCGATGAATGCCGCCGAACCAGGCTATCCGCTCGCGCCCCATTACCTCGTCCACGTCGGCGATGATGGCGCGGTGCTGCTGTCATTCACGCAGGCCAAACAGGTTCTCGACCGCCTTAAGAAACTCTGCATCGGTCGCGACCTCACGGACGACAGCGCGTGTGCCCGGTTCGACAAAGCGACGCGCAATGGCGAAAGCATGAGCGCCACCCAGCAGCTTCTTGCCAAAGCCGTCGCCAGCATTGTCGGTAAAAAAGAAGAACGCGCCGTCGCCAGCCTGTTCACGCCCGGCGGCACACACGCCATGAAAGGTGAATTTGCAGGCATCAATGATTTCGAGGTCGCCGCGTTCCTCGTCGTTCTGCCGGAGACGGCCCCCGCACCATGATTTTCACCGTCATCATCAAAGCCTTCGCTACATCCGTCGAGGTGCTGCAATTTTTTTATGAAGCGGCCTTTCGTCCGTCGTGGCAATTCAGGCAGAGGAGTGAACTGCCCATTATCTCGCGATGAAAAAGCACTCCGGCCAATTGGTATTCTCCCCGACTGATCTTATTCGCTATCTCGCATCACCGTTTGCCTCGTGGATGGATCGCTACCACATAGAGAATCCCGGAGCGGTGAAACCGGATGAGGAAAGAGAGGATGAAATACTCATTGCACAAACTGGCGACCAACACGAGCGTGCCATATTGGACGAACTTAAGTTTGCCACTCCTCAATTGGTAGAGATTCCGAAGGACATTTTTTCTGAAGCACTGGCTAAAACACTCGCCGCCATTCAAGCCAAATCCCCCATCATCTACCAAGGAGCACTGCAATATGGCCGATTCGCCGGATTTTCTGATTTCCTAACGCTAGAAAAAACAGGCCAGTATCAGGTTTGGGATACGAAACTTGCGCGTTCGCCCAAGCCGTATTACGCAGTTCAACTTTGCTGTTATTCCGAAATGCTTGCCCCGCTACTTGGCGGGAAGATGCCCGAAAAATTTGGGATAATTCTCGGCAATAAGGAACGAGTTGAATTCCGCGTCGAGGACTTCCTTCACTACTACCGCCAAATAAAAGCCAGCTTCCTTGCCCTGCAAGTTGGGTTCACCGGGAACTTGGCGGATCGTCCCGAACCGCAGCCACGGGCTGAACATCGTCGTTGGACTTCCCAGGCGGAGGAATTTTTCACGAATGCAGACCACTTGGTGCAAGTTGCGAGTATCAGTGTCGGGCAGATCAAGAAACTGAAAGGGGCTGGCATCAAGACCGTGGCCGAACTAGCAAGCGCTTCGGGCAAAACCATTCACAAACTTGCCGGCAATTCCTTGGAAAAGCTCGTCGCCCAGGCGCGTCTCCAGTGTCTGACACGCGCCGACCGAATCACGCAGCCTGACGCTCCGCCACGTTTTGAGATTCTCCCCTTCACCGGCGCGAATGGCGAACCCTTGGGCCTTTCGGCTCTGCCGCCCGATCACCCGGCGGATGCCTTCTTCGACATGGAGGGATACCCGTTGGTTTCTGGCGGACTGGAATACCTGTTTGGCGTCTGCGCACGGAGCGGACAGCCGGGTTTATTTGATTTCAAGGACTGGTGGGCACACGACCGTAACGAGGAAAAACTCGCGTTCGAGGGCTTCGTGGACTGGGTTTTTGACCGATGGAAGAAAAATCCGGGCATGCACATCTACCATTATGCTGCCTACGAAGTCAGCGCAGTTCGTAGGTTGAGCACCCGTCACGACACCCGACAAAACGAAGTGGATGACCTTCTGCGGAATGAAGTATTTGTGGACCTCTACCAGATCGTCAACCACGGCTTACGCATCGGCGAGGACAGTTACTCCATCAAGAAGGTCGAGCGTCTTTACCGGCCAAAGCGCGCCACCGACGTTGCCACGGCCGTTGATTCCATCGTCCAATACGCTCGCTGGATGGAGAGCAAGCAGCCGCGTGATTGGAAGACCAGTCCCATCCTCAAGGGCATCCGCGATTACAACGAGGACGACTGCAAATCCACGGCGGAGTTGTTGCAGTGGATGAGGAGGGTCGCCGTTGAAAACAAGATTGCCCCTGCGCGCTCGGCTTCGGCTTTTGCCCCGCTGACGCCGCCGGTATTGCCGCCCGATGTCGTCGCGCGACTTGACACGGCGGCGAAACTTCGCAAGAAGGGGGACATGGTCTCGGTGGTTCTCGCTGATTTGATTGACTTCCACCGCCGGGAAGAAAAGCCCATGTGGTGGCGAATGTTTGACCGCACCACGGCTACGCCCGAAGAACTCCGCGACGACCCCGGTTGCATTGAGGGTGTTCAAGCTGTTGGATCTCCCGCGCTGGAAAAACAATCGCTCATCCAAGAATACAAGTTCGATCCTGCGCAAGAATGTAAGCTGGCCGCCGGCGATAGAACCGAGGTGATGTTCAGCCACAACCTTGAGGCCAAGCTCAGGCTGACTGAGTTGGATTCGTCCGTAGGCAGTCTGACACTCAAGATTGGCAAGAAGGGTTTGAACGAGAAATTTGGCGGTGCATTTCCCCAGCAAGGCTCGTTGCTGCCCTACGAATATGTCCCGGCACAGGCAATCCAGACTGCGCTGACCGAAGTCGCCGCAAGGCATTTGTCTGGTCAACTCCACGCGCCGGTCGCTTCACTTTTGAACCGGGTGCCACCTGCGGTGCCGCTACAAAAAGCCGGTGAATCCTCAATTGATGCCGCCATCCGCGTTGCCAGCCCGATGTCAGGCGGATGCCTTGTGGTCCAAGGGCCACCAGGCACCGGAAAATCCTACACTGCCTCGCGAGTCATCGCCTCGCTTCTCGCCGCAGGCAGGAAGGTGGGAATCGCCTCCAACAGCCACAAGGCAGTTGTAAATCTTCTCACCGCTTGTGGTGACGCGGCACGGGAAAAAGGGAATCGTCTCCGTGGAATAAAGGTCGGTGGTGAGTCAAACGGAGCGGTCTATTCCGAGAATCCAAATCTGCGCTACGTCGAAACCACCGGCGATGCTCGCGCGGCTTATTCTGACGGGGTTGTTGGTGGAACAGCGTGGCTTTTCACCCGGCCCGAATGGGAAGGCGTGCTCGATTTCCTTTTCATTGATGAGGCCGGCCAGGTTTCGCTGGCCAACGCCGTGGCGATGGCTCGTTGCGCGCGAAACCTTGTTCTTCTCGGTGACCAGATGCAGCTAGAACAGCCCGTGCAAGGCTCCCATCCCGGCGATGCCGGGCTTTCCGCCCTGCAATACGCCCTCAAGGACACGAACGCCAGCCGGCCTGATTCACCAGTTCTTCACGCCGTAGTGCCCGCCGACTATGGGCTTTTTCTCGGCGAGTCCCGCCGGATGCACCCGTCAGTCTGCCGCTTCATCTCCGAGAGCATTTATGAGGGACGGCTCGTTTCACATCCAGATTGTGCCAGACAGAAGATCGTTGTTCCGCCGAACGCAAACGGACTTGTCACCAGCGAGAGTGGGATCGTCTTCAGTGGCGTCGAGCATGATGGGGACATTCAGCAGAGTGACGAGGAGGTTGAACGGGTGAGAGCAATCTATCACGAACTGCTTGGCCGTCCTTACACCGCCAAGGATGGCAGCACGCGGACGCTCACCTTGGAGGACTTTCTGTTCATCGCCCCTTACAACGCCCAGGTCCGCGCCCTTCAGCGCGCGCTCCCTGCCGACGCTCGCGTCGGGAGCGTGGACAAGTTTCAAGGACTGGAAGCCCCTGTCTGCATCCTTTCGCTCTGTTCCAGTTACGGTGAATACGGTTCTCGCGGGCTTTCGTTCATCCTCGACCGCAACCGCGTCAACGTCGCCATCTCTCGCGCCCAATGCTTGGCGGTGGTGGTTGCTGACCCACGCATCGCTGCTACTGCTCCCGGTTCTCTGGATGAAATGATGCTCATCAATCTGTTTTGCAAATTGTCCGACCCATCCGCCACGACATGAGCTTCGCCTCAATCATTCATGCGCTTGCGTTGCCGCCGGAAACCCGCGTCGAGCAGCGCGTGCCAAAAAAACTGCTGGTTGAAAACGGCGCACCGACTGCCGCCGACAAACGGCAGATCAACGAGGGAATCGAAGAAGTTCTTTGGCACGCCGCTTTGAAGCCCGCCAACCTCGGCGTCCCTGCATACCGCGATGCCGTGCGCGAGTATTTAGAAATTGCCATTCTCACCGTCACTTTTCGCCCGGTGGCCAAACCCGCCCGCTTGGTCGAGCTGATTCATCGCGCAATCCCATATCCGGTTTTGCTGGTCGCCACGATGGGCGAGACGGCCACCGTCTCCGTTGCACATAAACGCTGGTCGCAGGGCGAGTCCGGCCAGATCGTCATCGAGGAATTGCGCGCCACGACTCCATTTCGACCGGAAATTCCCACGGCGGAAGAAGCGCAATTTCTCGCCCGGCTGGCCGTCGGCAGCCTGCCGCAGCGCGATTTATTCGCCCTGTATCAAAGCTGGCTTGATTCCGTGCTGGCACTTGAAGCAGCGCAAATCACCGGCGCGTTTGTCCCGCCGCCGTCCGCTGAACGCTCGGCGGCGTTGCGCGAAAACCTTGATTCGCGCACTCGCGCTCTGCGCGATCTCGCCTTGCTCCGCACCCAGGCCGAAAACGAAACCCAGCTAAATCACCGCGTCGAATTGAATCTCGCCATCAAAAAGCTCGATGTGCGCATTGCCGAACTCGACGCCAATCTTTAATCTGTTGCGCCCAGTCAAACCGTGATCCTTAAACCGACAAAAAAATATGGTCGCCAATCAAATTAATCTGAATCGGTTCCTCTCCCAAGCGGACACCCAATTCATCATTCCGGTCTATCAACGAAACTACGACTGGACCGAGACGCAATGCAAACTGCTTTTGGATGACATACTTGCCGCTGGTTTGAGTGATAAAATCATCGCCCATTTCATCGGCAGCATCGTCTATATCCACGATGGAGAATATTTGGCATCAGGTATTCGGGAGCTTGCAATCATCGACGGCCAGCAACGATTGACCACCGTCACTTTGGCTTACATTTGCATCTACCGCCTTTTATTGAAACTGGGTGACCAGTCGCAGGTTAATCGGGTTCACGAAACCTATCTCATCAATAAATTCGCCGCCGATGAGGAAAAACTAAAATTGCGCCCGACTGAAAACAATGACAAGGCGCTCAAACACATACTTCAGGAGGATACGCCGGAGGATTACCCAAATGGCTTTTCGCGTGTAATTTCCAATTACAATTATTTTAAGTCCCGCATCACCGAGGAGAATTATGGGTGTGTGCTGAAAGGCTTGGCGAAATTGATGTTTGTGGAAATTTCACTGGAGCGCGGCAAGGATGATGCCCAACGGATTTTTGAAAGCCTCAACTCCACCGGTCTTGAACTTTCGCAGGCCGACCTGATTCGCAACTACATTTTAATGGGGTTGAGCCGCAAAAAACAGGACGAGATTTTCCGCCAATACTGGGAAAAGATCGAAACCCTCGCCAAAGACGAGCTCACCAATTCGAGCCGAGTATCAGATTTTATCCGCGATTATTTGACGTTGCAGAACAAAAAAATTCCCAACAAGAATCTCGTTTATCAGGAGTTCAAGACCAAGTATCCAAGCCTGGCACTGGACGATCTCGAAACTCTGCTAACCAACCTTCGCAATTTGGCGCGGCATTACCAAAAACTGACCAATCCTACCCGGGAGCCGGATCTTCATATTCGCCGCCACTTGGAATATATCCATCTATTGGAAATTAATGTCTGCTACCCATTTCTCATTCAGGTTTATGAGGATTATCAAAATCAATTGATCGACAAGATTGTTTTCATTGGGGTTCTGGAGTTGATTCAGTCGTTCACTTGGCGGCGCTTTGTTTTAGGTTTGCCCACCAACGCCCTGAACAAAATCTTCATGCGTCTTTACGAAGATGTGGTCCCCTCCGATTATTTAGCCAGCATTCAAAAGTCATTGCTGCGAAAAAAAGGGTCACAGCGATTTCCCAAGGATGCCGAGGTGCTTCAGACGCTGGCAGAAAAAGATGTTTACCACATCAAGCCAAAGAATCGGGTTTATTTTTTGAATCGTCTTGAAAACCATCAGAACAATGAGCCGGTGTTCATGGACACCGATTCCGGCATAACCATTGAGCACATCTTTCCTCAGAACCCCGATCCGCAGTGGCAAAAAGAAACGCCGGCAGAAGACTACAAAAAGTTTGCGGAAAGTTACCTGCATACAATTGGGAATCTAACCCTTTCAGGAAATAATGGCAGCCTTGGAAACCGTTCATTCCCTGAAAAGAAAAAAATGAATGCGGATGGCAAGGAGCAGGGATACGCCTTCAGCCGGCTCTGGCTAAACCGTTTTCTGAAAGAAATTGATGTCTGGGGCGTTGCGCAGTATCAAAAACGCTCCACTGAACTAGGCGAGCGTTTCTTGGCAATCTGGCGCTTTCCAGAAATTACCTTGGATGAGTCGCCGGATTCCGGCGAAATAAGCATCTTCGACGCCGAAGACCCAACTGGCAAGAAACTGGAATACATAATCTTTGCTGACCAAAAACACGAAATTCATACATTCCTGGATATGTATCTGTTTGTCTTGAGAGCGCTGTTCGCGACCAACCCGGATCCATTTTTCGCCACGGAGTTGCTTGAAAAATTGCGAGTGACAAAAAATGAGTCCGCTTGCCGACAGCCAGCGAAACTCAATGACACATATTTCATTGAGATCAACTTGTCTAACCCGATGAAACTAGAACGGCTTAAATTCGCTTTGAGCGTCTATGACGCCGAAGATGATTTGATTATCAAATACCGCGCATGAAACCACTTACCGCCAAAGACGCCGAAACCAAGTCGCCCGACTTGGTTGCCGAAAATCTCGCCAAGCTCAAGGCGCTTTTCCCCGAAGTTGTCACCGAAGACGGCGTGAACGTGGATGCACTGAAAGAGTTAATTGGCAAAACCGTTACGGACCCGGAGGAAAAATACGGACTTAACTGGCACGGCAAACGCCGCGCCCGCCAGTTGGCACTCACGCCAAGCACCGGCACGTTGCGGCCTTGCCCGGAAGACAGCGTGGCTTGGGACACCACGCGCAACCTGATGATTGAGGGCGACAATCTGGAAGTGCTCAAGCTGCTCCAGAAATCCTACGCCGGAAAAGTGAAGCTCATTTACATTGATCCGCCTTACAACACCGGCGGCGACTTTGTTTACCCCGACGACTTTCAGGACAGTATCAAGAATTACCTTGCACTCACTGGTCAAGTGGAAGGAGGCCAAAAAATCAGTTCCAACTCAGAAGCTTCTGGACGATTTCATACAGACTGGCTCAACATGATGTATCCGCGCCTAAAGCTGGCGAGGAATCTATTGCACAAGGACGGCATTCTGCTTGTGTCTATCGATGACGGCGAGTTAGCCACGTTGCGTCTTATACTCAATGATATTTATGGCGAGGAAAACTTCATTGCTTGCTTCGTATGGAAGAGTCGCCAAAACAAAGATAACCGCTCAAAAAACGGAGCTTCAAAAGACCACGAGTATGTTGTGTGTTACGGGCAACGCATACGAGGTGATGCGAGAGACAAGACGCAATACTCAAATCCTGACAATGATTCGCGTGGGCCGTGGGCGAGTGCGAATATGGTTGGACTGGCTACTGCCGACCGCAGACCAAATCTGCACTATGATCTCACAAACCCTAAAACTAGCATCAAATATGTTTGCCCAGAAATGGGATGGCGCTATGACCGGACAACAATGGCGCGGCTTATATCTGAAGAATGTATTCTTTGGCCGAGTTCCTTAGAAGGTCGTCCACGACGGAAGGCATTTTTGGCAGACCTTGAATCTGATTTTACGGGCTATTCCACAATGGTCGGTGAGAACATCTACACAAAACACGGAACCGCAGTGATTGATGAATTGTTCGGCTTTCGGGCATTTGATTTTCCAAAGCCGGTAGAACTTATTCGTGAGCTAGTAGAGCAAGGCACAGCAGGAGATGACATCGTTCTGGATTTCTTTGCTGGTTCTGGGACTACAGCGCACGCGGTTATGTCCCAAAATACAGCGGACAAAGGGCAAAGGCGTTTCATCGTTGCTCAGCTACCTGAACCGCTCGACCCATCTGTTGCCGAGCAAAAGGCATCAGCAGATTTTTGCAAAAAACTCGGCAAGCCACAAAACATCGCCGAACTTACCAAAGAGCGCCTCCGCCGAGCCGGGCAAAAGATTCGCGAAGAAAATCCAATGTTCTCGGGCGACCTCGGCTTCCGCGTATTCAAACTCGCCAGCAGCAACATTCAGGCATGGGAGCCAGACCGCGAACGCTTGGCCGAAACGCTGGAAGCCTCGGTGGATCATCTCAAAACCGACCGCACGGAATCCGACATCCTGTTCGAGTTGCTGCTAAAACTCGGCCTCGACCTCACCGTGCCCATTGAAACGCACACCATCGCTGGCCAGCAAGTCCACAGCATCGGCGCGGGCACGCTGCTCGTGTGCCTGTCCAAAACCATCGCCGCCAAGGAAGTCGAGCCGCTCGCCCTCGGCGTTGCGGCCTGGCACAAAACCCAAGCCCCCGCCGGCGAAAGCACCATCGTCTTCCGCGACAGCGCCTTCGCTGATGATGTGGCCAAAACCAACCTCACCGCCATCCTCCAGCAACACGGCTTGGAAAATGTGCGGAGCCTCTGACGAAACGCTATTCACCGGAATATGGCACTTGCAAAATACCTTGAGGATATCGAAGAGCGGTGGCTCGATGACACCCGTGGCCGATACGAATCGCGGTTGGCAGAGCTTTTCCTTCAATTTGCCTCTAGTTTGGCTCCGGCAGGCGATGTTTACCTTACCCGGTCCGGTCGTCGGATGGAAGACATCGAAGTGTGCGAGGTGGGTCAATCGCTTAGTCTCAAACTCATCAGCACTCCCGGCGCGGCCACTCCTGAAGTGACCATCGAAGAAGGTTCGGCACGCCAAATATCTCGGCCACGAACTGACGGTTCTTTTCCGGTAAAATTTGTTACGCCTGGTTCCAAGAGATTGCAAGCGACCTCTGGCGGTTACATAAAATCTTACACCGTATATGCCGTGGAACCTTTCCGCGTTGAACACCAACCGGACTTTACGCGGCTTATCCACTCTCTTACGGACTATCCGCCGAAATGGACAGATGAATCCTTTGGCGTTTTTCGCAATCAATTGGAGAAAGTGTTGCTTGCGCATACAGTCCCCCAATTGTTCATCGACGGGATTGTCGAATATTTCCTGGGGCTTTTTCACGAGGAGCAACGACGGCCTGCCTTTCGCGAGCGCTTCCAGCAAGCCTTTGGTAATTTGCGCTGGTTCATCCCATACAGCGATGTCGCCCGCCTCATTTGCACACAGTTTCTTTATTGCGCGAATGAATTCGCCGCTGCCGAAAAAATCTGTCAAGGCGCAACGAGCCGGCTTCGTTCGTCCATCGCATTCTTTCTTAACAACGAACACATAACGCCCAAGATTTCCAAGCCAAACAAGTCAGTTGCTCGTCAAGCCGTGTCGCTACTCATTGCATTGCCTGACCTCCTAACATTTCAAGCCATCGAGGCAATCCGTGGGAATAGACCAGATGAAGCCCTGGAACTTTGTTCTGCAATTCGCAAGCAGATGTTGCCAAAGTTCGAGAAGGAAAGAGCCGCCCGCCTTTCTTTCCTTGAAGCACGCGCCAAGGAATTAAATGGAGACACTAACGATGCGCGAAACATTTTTGAAAACCTGTTGCACTCGCCGTGGCCACCCATTGCCGAAGCTGCCGCCAAACATATAAATTCCCCCGTCCATGGATAATTTATCACTCCCACCCCAAACGCCATCACCGGCCATTGAGCAACCGTTCAAGAATTGGACGGATTGCATGAAAGCGCTCAAAAAACTGCCGCACCCACCTGCCGAGTCAGACCGACAGTCAATTGTTACGCGTCTCCAGAGTTCACCTTTACGCTTGTTCATCGCTTTTGAGTATTTATGGTGGCGTCAGAAAGCCGGGGCGGCTTCCAAATTCTCATGGCTCGAAACCGAAGCGATCCAAATACTCGGCAATGGAGACCCCGCCCCAAAACTTGCATCGTTGACCGCACCGGCGGAAGCTGGTCAATGGGTTTTTCATGAGTTGGGGGACATCAATACCCCCTCTGATTGGGAAAAATATATCGCGTCTGGCCGGCATCTATGGTTGTTGCACGCTATCCTCCAATGCGCTGCAAACAAGCCAGCCCTCATAGAAGCGATGTTGGCCCTAGTTGAGTGCGTGGAGCACGTGCAAAACTGCCCCATCAACGGTAAACCCAAAAAAACTCCCGTCAACGCTGCCGACCCGCAATGGATTGCCCGGACCATAAAATCGCGCATTGCAGCAAAGCTAAGTCTCAGCAAAGCATTTATTGAAACCATATTCTCGTTGAACGCTACTGCCACGATCAGCGAAACCTTGCGCACGGATTCCAATTCCCTGCGCTCGCAGTTACAAAAAGTAACCGCAACTCTCCAAAGCGAGACTGAAGCAAAAACAAACGCCGAAAACCGCGAGCAGCAGCTTAAAATCGAGTTGGCCAAAACCAAGCAAGAACTCGCGAAGACCGCCAAGGAGCTAGAGGACGAAAAGAAACACACCATTCGCACTGGCGGGTTTAGTGGCGTAGCGAAACAGGAAACCGTTAATCAGGTAATGGCCATCGTCAGACAAGGTGTTACGCATCGGTTGGAAAGCATCCGCCAATTTGCTGATCGAGAAAAACCCAACCGTGAGGAGATTCTTGAATTAGTGAGTGAGGTTGAAAAGCAACTTGCAGGCGTTGAGGAGCGCTTAAAGCAATGAAAAACTTGGGAATCGGAATCGATTTTGGCACCACGAATTCCATTGCATCCGTTTGGGGCAATGACGTGAAGCGTATTCTTCAAGAGCGACAGGAATCTCTCCGGCCTGTTGCTTTCTGGCTTCAGGATCGTCAACTTGGTAATCGCCCGCATCCTTCGGTCGTCTGGTATAAACCAGACGATTCAGTCGTCGTTGGGTTTGAGGCCCGCAGTAATATGCAGGAACTATCCGGTGCTTTGGGTCACACCTTCGTTCGCTCCGTTAAGCGTGCTTTGACTGCGGCAGAGGTGGTTCATGGTGGCCGCAAGATTCAGCCCTATGAGGTCGCTGCCGAAATTTTTAAGCACATAAAAAAGCATGGTCAAGAAAACCCCATTTTTCACGGCCACACGTTCCAGTCGTGTGTCGTCACGGTCCCGGTGGGTTTCACCGGAGAACAACGCCGGCAAATACGAAGGGCAATGGAGCGGGCAGGGCTAACCCTCCAGACCTTTGTTCACGAACCTTTCGCAGCGATGGTGTCACACTTCTATCATCCTGAAAACAAACTTTCCGCCTTGCGTGGCAAGCGGGTTCTTGTTTTCGATTGGGGTGGCGGCACACTGGATGTCTGCTTGGCAGAGGGCGCACAGGATGGCTCCACACTTTACGAACTGGCCCATGATGGTATCGCAGATCATGCAGGTGACGATTTTGACCGGCGCATAATGGCCGATCTACGAGGCCGCTTCCTCAACAAAAATCCGATGCTGACCAGCGACGACATCACCAATCGCTGCCGGGCACAAGACCGTTTCTGGATTCATTCCGAACTTGGCAAAATTGAGTTAAGTCGCGAAGAAAGTGTCCGAGTGCGCGTGCCCACATTTCTCGAAGGTAATCCTCCCCTAGACCTTTCTGAAACACTCCGGCGAGAAGAGTTTGAGGAAATGATTAACAGGGAAGTAAACGCCGCAGTTGCTTGCACAAAGCATTGCCTCGAACAAGCCAGACTGACCCCAGCAAGTGTTGATTATGTCCTTCTGGTCGGCGGCACCTCGATGATACCAATGGTTCGCCGCCGGCTGGAGGATGTTTTCGGTGCCAAGGTCCAGATAACCGGCGAACCCGATGCCGCCATTGCTCGCGGCGCCGCAATCGTTGCTGCCGAAGAGTGGACGGCCGTCAATTCAGTAACACTGGGATGCCTCATGGCCCGTGATACTTTTTTCCCTCTTCTTCAGCGTGGTGAGCCGCTAGTGGCGTCCAGCAGCAAGCAATATGTATTTTATTGCACTGACCCACGGGATGGGTCAGCGAGTTTTATTTTTTGCAAGCAACCTATTTCTGGTGACACGTCCATTGTTCCATTTGGCAATATTTTGCAAGTTCCGGTGCAGTCCGAACGGCCCGCCACCTATCGAGACCTTGACAGACTGCTGGTTCGGGTTTCTGTCACCCAAGATGCAACATTAGCTCTCGATGTCGCCCATACGGGTATGGGCCGTCATGTGCAGCACGAAATCTCTGATGTATCTTTTGGACTAAAGCTAACCTAAAAATGAAAAATACGCCTCAATCCAATATTGCCGTGAAACCCAACATTTGGTGTGACCCTGTTCAGGCAGATTTGAACGACGTGCCATATTTTCTGCAAGAGATTATACCGGGAGACCTCCTCGTTCATTTTTTAGGCACTAGGGACGTTCGAACTACCCGATCCCATCTGACACACCGTCAGCATGTGGAGTTCGAGCAATCTCGGTTTTTTCAAAACCATGGGCAAATCGGACTTGCATTCGAAGATCGGACTGGCGACATGCAAACTCCTAGGGCGTGATATATGAAACTGCATTTTGAACCAAACCTCGATTACCAGCACGCGGCCATTGAATCCGTGTGTGACCTGTTCCGTGGTCAGGAGATCTGCCGCACCGAGTTCACAGTCACCCGCGATGCCGCCGACGCGCAGCAGCGCATGGGTTTTGCCGAAAATGACATCGGCATCGGCAACCGGTTGACGTTGCTCGACGATGAGTTGCTCGAAAATCTGCATGACATCCAGCTTCGCAACGGCCTGCCGCCGTCCGCGTCGCTGGCCTCCGGCGATTTCACCGTCGAGATGGAGACTGGCACGGGCAAGACTTACGTTTATTTGCGCACGGTGTTCGAGTTGAACAAGCGCTATGGTTTCAACAAATTCGTCATCGTCGTGCCGTCCGTCGCCATCAAGGAGGGCGTTTACAAATCGCTTCAGATCATGGAGGAACATTTCCGCTCGCTCTATGCCAACGTGCCGTTTGAGTATTTCCTCTACGATTCCAGCAAACTCGGCCAGGTCCGCAATTTCGCCACGAGTGCGAACATTCAAGTTATGGTCGTGACCGTCGGCGCGATCAACAAAAAAGATGTCAACAACCTCTACAAAGACAGCGAGAAGACCGGCGGCGAAAAACCGATTGATTTAATCAAGGCCACGCGGCCCATCATCATCGTGGACGAGCCGCAGAGCGTGGATGGTGGCTTGGAGGGTCGCGGCAAGGAGGCGCTCGGCATGATGAATCCGCTTTGCACCCTGCGTTTCTCCGCCACGCACGTCGAGAAACATCACATGGTTTATCGCCTCGATGCGGTGGACGCCTACGAACGCAAGCTCGTCAAACAGATTGAAGTGGCGGAGGCGCGTATCACCGGCGGCCATAACAAGCCGTATGTGAAATTGCTTTCGGTCAGCAACAGGAAAGGCGTCATCAGCGCCAAGGTGGAATTGGACATGCAGACGCGCAGCGGCGTCCAGCGCCAGGAAGTCACTGTGCAGGACGGCGACAATTTGGAAATGACCACCAACCGCGCTGTTTACCTCGATTGCCGCGTCGGTGAAATCCGCGTGGAGAAAGGCAAAGAATTTCTGGAATTGCGCGTCCCCGGCGGCGAACATTTTCTCGCCCTCGGCCAGGCTTTTGGCGATTTGGACGCGCTCGCGGTGCAACGCGAAATGATCAGCCGCACCATCAAAGAGCATTTGAGCAAGGAATTGCGGCTCGCGCCGCAAGGCATCAAAGTCCTTTCCCTGTTCTTCATTGATTCAGTGGAACGCTATCGCCAATACGACGCCGACGGCAACCAGGTCAAAGGTGACTACGCCAAAATTTTCGAGGAGGAATATCGTCGGCTGGCGAAACATCCCGATTATCAAAGTCTGTTTAAGGAAGTGGACATGAGCACCGCCGCCGAGGCGGTCCACAACGGCTATTTCTCGATTGATAAAAAGAAAGTCGGCGGCAAAACCGTCGAGGTATTCAAAGACACGCGCGGCGACACCAAGGCGGACGACGACACTTACAGCCTGATTATGCGGGACAAGGAAAAGCTGCTGGGCTTTGAGACGCCGCTCAAATTTATTTTCTCCCATTCCGCGCTGAAAGAAGGTTGGGACAATCCGAATGTTTTTCAGATTTGCGCCTTGCGTGACATGGGCACGGAACGCGAGCGCCGCCAGACCATCGGGCGCGGCCTGCGCTTGTGCGTGAACCAGCAGGGTGAACGGTTGCGCGGTTTTGAAATCAATACGTTGACCGTCGTGGCCACCGAGAGTTACGAGCAATTCGCCGAAAATCTGCAAAAGGAAATCGAAGCAGACACCGGCATCCGTTTCGGGATTGTCGAGCATCACCAGTTCGCCGGCATCACCGTGACCGGCGCGGATGGCAAGCCCGCGCCACTCGGCTTTGACCAGTCCAAAGCGTTGTGGCAAGTATTGCGCGACGCCGGTTTTGTGGATCACAAGGGCAAGGTGCAAGATGCCTTGAAATCGGCGCTGAAGAACAACACGTTGACGTTGCCCGAACCCTTTGCCGCCCAGCTACCTCAGATCAAAGAAGTGTTGCGGAAACTCGCGGGCAAACTCGAAATCAAGAATGCCGATGACCGGCAGCAAATTAAAACCCGCCAGGCCGTGCTTCAAAGCGCCGAGTTCAAGGCGTTGTGGGAACGCATCCGGCACAAGACCACCTACCGCGTGCAGTTCGACAACGAGTTGCTCATTCAGAAATGCACCGAGGCGATAAAGGATGGCCCGCCCATCACAAAGACACGCTTGGAATGGCGCAAGGCCGACCTCGCAATTGGCAAGGCGGGCGTGGAAGCCACCGAAACCTCCACCTCGGCACCGGTGGTGCTAGAAGAACGCGATGTTGAGTTGCCGGATGTTCTCACGGATTTGCAGGACAAAACCCAACTCACGCGCCGGAGCATCCATCGTATTCTGGTCGGCAGCGGTCGGCTGAATGATTTCACCCGGAACCCGCAGGAGTTTATCGAAATAAGTGCAGATGCCATCAGTCGGGCCAAGCGTCTCGCCATTGTTGACGGCATCAAATATCAGCGTCTCGGCGCGGAGGAATACTACGCGCAAGAATTGTTCGAGCAGGAAGAACTGACGGGTTATCTGAAAAACATGATGGCCGTTGGCAACCGCAGCGTTTACGAGCAAGTCGTTTATCAATCCGACACCGAGAAATCATTTGCTGAACAATTGGAAAAAAACGAGGCCATCAAGATTTATGCCAAACTGCCCGCTTGGTTCAAAGTCCCGACACCGCTAGGCAGTTACAACCCGGACTGGGCCGTGCTAGTGGAAAAAGATGGTGCGGAACGCCTTTACTTCGTCGTCGAAACCAAGAGCAGCCTGTTTGCCGATGATCTCCGCGACCGCGAAAGCGCCAAGATTAAATGCGGTGAGGCACATTTCGACGCCCTGGCCATCGGCAAAAATCCAGCCCGGTTCGTCAAGGCCACCAAACTTGAAGATGTAATTGCAAAATGCTGAAATCGCACGGTCTTGTTGCTTTTCACTAGATTCCAGAGCGAATACCATCGCGCCCATGAGACTCCAAGCATACGTTTTCTGTGGTTGTTACGAACACGGACGGGTCAAGCGCCCGCCGCCCGACCCTGAAATCGTTGGCGTGTCCACCAACGGCGATGTTGGTTGTCATCGCCCCACGCCAGCCCAATACCAGGCATTCCTGAAGTGGCGCTACCGCGCCTGCCATCATCGGGATGGCTTGATTACGGGCGGTCTGCTTGGCCACCGCTTGCCAGTCGAGGTCATGCACAAGGCCATGCTTCCCCACCGCCGAACCTTCCCGCTCTTCGTTCGCAAGGTTCTCGGATGCAAACCGAAAACCCGATTCTCTCCTCTCACGCTCAAGCAGGTCGAACAACTTCAGATCGAACTTGTCCGCATGAAAAAGTTTCACCTGTCCGACCGCAAGCGCGATAACGAGCTGCGGCATTATCGCGGTCAGATGAAGCAACTCGCGCTTGCCGCCTTGAAATATCAACAGCCCATCGCCATGTAGTTTTTGGTGGTTGTCCGCCGTGACCAGCGCGCGGTTTGCTGCGCTCCACTTCGCAAGCCGTGCGCCCGTCACAAGCGGCATTTGCTTTGCCGCAGATGCGGCGGGCTTCCGTCTGCGGCTCGGCGGCGGCGTTGCGCTCCGACTCCGTTCCCGCCGTCTCTCCGTCTGCGCTCCACTGTTTCCGCTCGCCGACCGCAGACCGAAGCCTTTTTACAATGCGTTGCGCTACAAGATCACATACCCATCACAAACAAAACTCGACAGAGCCGCTTTTTTACCAATATGCTTTAGCGAGCGAAAGCCTATGATTTGGCACTCATTCTATGCAAAATTTGAGGACGCTTGTTGATGAAAAGCTGGCGAACAATCGCAGTCATCGTGAGGCGATGCTCGCGGCCATCGCGTCTGGCGAAGTAATTGCCTTTGTAGGCGCAGGATTGAGTGCTCCGCTAAAATATCCTTCGTGGTCTGAATTGTTGACGAAATTGCACGACCGGGCAAATCAAATTTCCGCATTTAATCCAACCGAAATGACAAAGGCAAACGTGCTGGAATATGCCGAGGAAATATGCAAACACTTCAAAACCAATAACGCATTGGGGGAATTCCGTGATATGCTTGGGCAAGAATTTGCATTGCGAAAGAATGGCGCGAATTGCAGTTCAACTCATCGCCGCCTTGTAAAATTGCCATTTAGAACTTTCGTCACAACAAATTATGATTTTTGTTTGGAACAGGCATTGAGCGATAAGGCGTTTAACGAACAAAAACCGCCGCGTCCTGATTCAAGTGTTATCATCAAGAAAAACAGCCATGACCGTCATAGGGTATCGCTTTTTTTAAGATCAATTGTCGAAAGCGCTGGAAACGACGACCAGCTCATCGCCCACCTTCATGGGCGGCATGATGATACCGAAAACATTGTTTTAACCACTTCGGATTACCTTGAATCCTATGGCATAACGCCAGACGGGAAACAGCCACAAAACTGCCCTGTGACTCTTCATCGTTTGCTTGTGTGGTCGCTTTTCGCAACACGAAGAATTGTATTCTTTGGATGCAGCATGGATGACCCCTATATTATTGCATTGCTAAATATGGTTGCGGGCGATCTTGGCGAGCGTGGGCAAGTAACGCATTTCGTAGCCCTTCCAATTGATGAAAAGACAGCATTGTCGGTAGATGGTTTGTCTCAACAGTTTTTACGCTTTGGATTACAACCAGTTTTTTTTGACAATTGGGATGGAGATTTTTCAAAGCTCGACCAACTTCTTGACGAGACGATTGAACATTGTATGCACTGTCATTCGCACTTGAAAAATTTCTCGATGCCGGAACATAAGACCACTTTAATAAAGCCAACAATTGCGCCACAAAGATCATTCTTTGAGGAAATAATCTCTGCTATTTTCAAAAAGCTGGCAGCATTATTTCGTCGCGAGCAAATCCTTCCAAAACCAATCCAATCCGGGATAAATCAAGAGCCTGTGAATCCTGATTGGTTGGAAGAAATCAACACGACTACCACCAATGACCTGAAGAAAAATGAAAATTAATCGTCCAGATTTGATTTCAGAATTGGAAGCTTTCGCACTCAAAGGCAATGGCGTTGTTATTGGTGCGCCGGGTATCGGCAAAAGTTACACGCTCGCAGAGTTGCGAGAGAACTTGAAAAAAAGCGGCATCCTTCATCTGATTTTACCCGTCGAGCGTCTGGGGACAGCAAGCAACGATGACTTGAAGGCCGTTTTGAAGCGAGACGGAGATTTTGTTACACTTCTTCGGGCAGCCGTTGCCAATACTAAAGCGCCAGCCATTCTAATTTTTGATGGTTTTGATGCGGCACGTGGCGAAAACGAGCGCGCTGGCATTTTCAACCTGATACGTCGGGCCGTGACAGAACTTCGTGGTCAATGGAACACTATAGTCAGTGTTCGCACTTTTGATGCAAAAAAATCCCAACAACTGCTTGAACTTTTTCCAAGTGAAAACGAACCGGCGGCATCGTGCCGACAGTTTTTTATTCCGCCTTTACGCCCAAAGGAGCTTGAACAAGCATTTGGTCAAGTGCCAGATTTGAAGGAAATTTACTCTCATGGGACACAAGAGTTTCGCGCACTTTTGACAGTTCCGTTTAATCTATGGTTGATTGAGCGCGTTCTTCAAGCGGGAGCAAAATCCAACGAATTTTCCCAAGTGACTTCTGAAGTGCAGTTGCTTGAAATGTATTGGAAATATCGCGTTCTAAAGGCCAACCGCCCTGAAGACAGAGAATATCTTTTAGAAAAGGCGACCCGCACCATGGTTGAAAGCCATACTTTAACCATCCGCCGTGAAAATGTATATCGTCCTGAAGCGCGAGAGGCTTGGGAACAACTTCTTAGTGCCGAAATATTTACAGAGATCGTTGAGCAAAATGTTCGCATAGCTTTCACTCACAATATTTTGTTCGATTATTCTGTAAGTGTCTATTTGCTGGAATCTGACCCGGTAAAACTCGCTGCTTTTGTGGCCAAAGAACCAGCACGTCCCTTATTTTTGCGTCCAAGTCTGGTCTATCACTTCACGAGGCTCTGGCATTTCAACCGTGCGGCTTTTTGGCAGATGTTTTGGGGTGTGGTCAGCCGACGGGAAATTCATTTGCGTCAAATTATTCGCCTCGTTCTACCGGCTGTGATAGTAAATGAGGCGCAGACGACAAATGACTTGAATCCGTTGCTGGAACAACTCGCTAAAAAAGAATCAATTGCTTTTGAAGCTGTTGCTTTTCTTCTTCAGGCTGTTCGATTTCTTCAACCGTCAAAACAAGAACTTTGGGCAAGTATTCTACAAATAATCGGCCAGCATCTTGATTATCGGTTCGCATGGGACGCGGGAATTATCGCAACAGGGATTATTGATGCCAAAAGTGGAGTATCAGATAAATCCGTTGCCGCCTGCGGCGATTTTGGACGCTCTTTACTTCGCTGGGCTTGGGACTCCCGCAAAGATGAAGATAAAAGACCATGGCTTGAGCGACTAACTGGTTTGGTTGCGATTCCGTTGGTAGCAAAAACTTACGCCACAAACATTCAGGGAGGACGGCCGTTATTTGAGAAGATTCTTCAAGTCGTTGGTGAACCGAATTTTCCTATTGATTGCATTTATCGGCTGACAAATGAGGTTGCACGCCTTATTCCGCACGATCCAAATTTGGTTGGCCTCATCTACGAAAAAGTTTTTGGTTATGAAGAAACCAGCCAGGAACAAACACACATGGGCGGTCATGTTCTGCCGATGATTAGCAATCGGCGACAAGATTATGGAATGTGTCATTTTATTTTAATCAGAACATTTCCAACGTTTCTTACCAAACAGACGTTCCCAGCCTTGCGCTCCGGGCTTAAAGCCGTTCAAGCCTTCGTAATACAAGATCATGTATTGAGATATTTGCGCGATGGGAAAACATTTGAAGATTTAATGCTTCAATTTCAATTTCGGGGAGGAACTGCAAACTATGTCGAAGATAATTCTGTTATCTGGGATGAGACATCATATCCCGATAGGGAACTCCAAATCGCAGACGAGATTTTTAATTGGCTTTCAGATGCGGCAAAAAACAATCGAACTGCGGATATTGAAGGGTTTCTTGAGACGTTCAAAGCGAACTCAAATCTCGCCTTTTTGTGGTCGCGTCTTTTGGCGGTCGCCGCTACACATCCGGCAATGCTTGGTCAGCATCTTTGGGAATTAGCAAAGGCTAAACCCATAATTGAGGGAAAAGACACTCTTCGTGCAGTCGGCCAATTCTTAGAACGCGGAATTGAATTCTTTTCAAAGGAACAGCGACAAGAAATTGAGCAGACTATTATTGATCTTCCAAAAAATGCAAATGAAGAAAGTAAGGAAGTTTTGGAAAAGCGGCGAAACTATTTGATTGGGTGGATTCCGACTGCGCTTTTAGTTACTCAAGAAGCCATTGCAATTCGGAGCACGCTAGAAAAAGAATCAAAACTGCCATCAAAAGAACCGCTTTTTAAGGTGACATCATCGTTCAAATCGTATTCCGAGGAAGATTTTTTCCGCGAACAAGGAGCAAAACCTGATTTACCAGCTAATAAAAGAATCCAAGAATTGTATAAGCCGCTTAAAGAGTGGAGCGAAAAGGGCAAAGAAGAATCCCAAGTTGATGGTCTGTTACAAAATGCGGTGACATTGAACGATGTTCTTGCCAAAGATGGCGGTGCGGATGAGGCGATAATAAATACCGCTTGGACGCATTTAGCTGCTTTCGCATCGGATGCAATTGTTAAGACAAAGTCGGCTAACACGAATACTTTTTTGGAACTGCGAAAGATCGTATTGGGGGCAGCAAAGCATCCCATTCCTGTATTCAATTCTAAATACGATTCAGACTGGAATCATGCAAGTTGGTCGCCCGCTCCGCGAAACGACGCCGCACAAGCATTGCCTTGGATGGCACACTTTGGTGAAGACAAAGAAGTTTTAACTGCGATTCAAGAATTAGCGGGCGATCCAGTTCCGTCCGTCCGCTTTCTTCTTGCGTGTGAACTTTGGAGAATGGTGGAACATAACTCTGGCTTGATGTGGGCAACTTTGGACGAATATGGAGAAAAGGAAACGAACGCCACTGTATTACAAGGTGTTACAGTTTCTTTGTGGCAACTCATCCGTTACGATAAAGAACGGAGCTTAAAGCTTATAGAAAAATTGCTCAATCGGAAAGACGAAGAATCCGACGATGAAGTCAAAGCCAGGGGCAGCCTTGTTTCGATGGTCGTTGACTACGCGGTCGCTGAAAACAATGAGTGGGCGAGAGAAACTATCGCTAGTTGGCGAAACAATTCATTTGGATTAACTGCGACGCTCGCCGTGGCGGGCCGTCGCCTCATTGCTTACATCGTGCCTAATGTTGTTGAAATACAATTTGAGCGCGCTCGTGAATTGCTGATAATGCACTTGGATATGGCAGCTAAAGCACTGACTGAACTGCGAAACAATAAAGACATTCCCAAAGAGGAATTCCAAATCAAGTGGAAACAGCTATATGGGATAATTGATGAAGCAGTGATGCGTATCTATTTCGCAGCAGATATTGATTCAAACCTGCGCCAACAAAAGAACATCCAACTTAATGATGAAGCCAGAAAGCAATTCTTCATCCGGGCGTTGCCTGTTTTGGAGAAGATTCTTGAGTTTGGGAAGCAGCCGGAGATCGGAATGCTCCTTGCGCCAACAGCCCATCATTTCATGGAATTATTAAATGGTGTTCTTCGATATGATCCCCCATTGGTTCTCCGCATGGCGGCGGAAGTCGTTAGTTGCAGTAAGCGATTTAATTACAATCTCGATTCAATGGCGATGGGAGAGATTGTGAAACTTGTCGAATCAATCCTTGCAGATTACCGGGACAAAGTGCAAGACGAGGTTTCCATAACAAATCTGCTAGAGCTTTTGGACGCCTTCGTCGAGGTAGGCTGGCCGGAAGCTTTAACCCTCGTCTGGCGCTTGGACGAAATATACCGTTGATGATTATGCTAAAGAACGACACACATAAAGGGATTCTTGATCGAGAATATAGCTTTGAAATGGTTCGACATTTTAAGGACGACATTGAATTGCTAAATGAAATTCTTGATTATGGTTCGCACCTGCTTCCAAAAGCCTATGCAAATAGTCCACGAGATATTAAGGCCATGTGCATAATCCTTGTGCAACTTCGGCAGGTGTTGGTTCACTTGGACGGAATTGCAATTTTAGCCTCGGCTGGAAATTGTTTCAGTGCCGGTCTGCAAATCCGTTCTCTTTTAGAAATTGCCCACACGATGGAATGGCTCTTGGCTGCTGATACTGAAGCTAAAATTCATCACCTTTATGTTGCAAATCTTCGTAAGCGGCGGCATTGGCAGTCGGTCGCAATTAGCGGCACGCCAGAATCAATGCGGCACGCTGATGCAGCAAGCCGTATTCCTTTAACAACCGAACAATTACAAAAACTCAACGATGAAATTCGGCGAATCAACGAGATTCTTGCAATGCCAGAGTTTTCTGGAATTGACGCAAAATTTCAGTTGAATTACGCGAGTCGCAGCTTTGATAAGCCGTGGTATGAGGTTTACGGCTCTCCATCCAATAAGATTTCAATTCGCAAAATTGCTGATGCTATCGGCAAGGTCAAAGAGTATAATTACATTTATAGTTCTTTCTCCGCTGTGACGCATGGTGGTGACATATTCAAAAATGTAACTTTTGAAGAGAACATTTATATTAACCCTGTCCGTGATCCACAAGATGTCCCCAAAGTAAGGTTGTCGGCAGCTTCACTTGCCTTTCGTGTTTATCGGATGGTTCTGGAACAATATCTTGCAAGCGAATTGGATGAATTTAATAAAAAGTATTCAAGCGAATGGAGAGCGCGTTTTCTCAAGGAATATTCTATCAATATTTCTCCGATAGATACCATTATTTAGAAAATCATGAGTAATACCAACTGTCCATGACTTTTTGCCAATCCATACCGGGAAATCCGCAACCACCTAATCGCTGACTGGCTTTTCCACTTTAAGCTTCACTTTTCCCGCTCGCCAACCGCAGGCCGAAGCATCGTAAATTTCAGCCGGCCTCAGATCGGGGTCCGCGAATCCTTTTTTGCGAAACTTTTTTGTCCGTTCGGGATTTGCCGCTCTTGGCCTTGGCCGGATTTTTGCCTTCGAGAGCGTCCACGCGGCGAGATATTGAATTTATCTGCTCCTTAATTTGTCGCAATTCGGATTCAATAGTCTTTGCTGCTGATGTTGCAAGAAAGGTGTTCGCCGTGGATGGGGAATTGTGGAATAAGTTCCTTTCGTGAACATGGTCTTCAGTAAGATGTCCATTTTCATCTATTCGACGAATCTCAACACCCCGGTCGTCAAAGTCGCGTCTCGCGGCGTGATGGCCACGAAAGGCACGCCAACCTTGAACAATCAGCGGCAAAATTCCGATCAAAGACGCAATCGAGCCAGCAATGTAAAGAATCTCCAAACCAGTTTCGTGCTCGACAACGATTACTCGGCTGCTGCCATCAGATAAAAGATAACCTTTGCCTTGCAAATCGCCATCAACCGGAGTGCATTGAAATCCAGCTTCATGCTCCAACGCGCGAAAAAAGTTCCGATATTCGTCATAGGAACTCACATTCTCCCGGAGTTTGAGCGACACCACTTCCTTGGGGTTTACACCGAGGTGTCGCCCTGCATCGCTGAATTTCGCTTTGAATGTCTCTGTTCTATGATCCACGACGTTTCTGTAATTGAAGTAATCAGATTATGAATGGTGGGGCTGGTGTCAATGCTTTGATCCGTTTGGATGAATATTCATGAGAGACGGATCACGGCGGAAGCTCTGTTTTAGGCCGTGACCAACGCGCGGTTTGCTTCGCTGCACGAGCCGTCCGTCGTCCCTGTCCCCCTCTCGACGACGCCCGTTCCGCTTCGCAAACCGCGCGCTCGTCACGAGCTTGCATGGTGCAGGACCGCAGTAGCGGCGGGCTTCCGTCTGTGGCCCGGCGGCCGGCGTTGCGCTCCGGCTTCGTTCCGCTAGGCGCTCCCCTCCGCCTCCGCTCCACTTGCCCCGCTCGCCGACCGCAGACCGAAGCCTGATTCTTATCTTCCCCGCGCCATCCGGCGCTGTTCGACTTGTCGCTCCAACAATTCGCGTGTGCGGCGAACTTCCGCCGCCAGTGCGGCTTCCTTGGGTAATCTGGTGAGATATTCACGGACGAGCATTTTGTTGTGCAATCCTTCCATTGCATAGCGAGCCAGCGCATCGTCTTTGCCCGCGCAAAGAATCAAGCCCACTGGCGGATTCTCGCCGGGCTGCATCCAATGTTCGCGCGCAAAATTGCAATAAAGATTCATCTGTCCGATGTCGGTGTGAACCAGCGCGGCAATTTTCAGGTCAATGATGACGAGGCAGCGCAGCCGCCGATGGAAGAACACCAAGTCCACCCGAAACCACTCATGGCCGATCCGCAGCCGTTTTTGTCTGCCGACAAACGCAAACTCGTTGCCAAGTTCCAGCAGGAAAGTTTCAAGGTGTTGGATGAGCGCGTCTTCCAAATCGCCTTCGGAGTATTCGTCTTTGAGGCCGAGGAATTCGAGGACGAGCGGATTACGGATTTCCTCGTCAGCGGAAACTGCATCCCCCGGTTTTGGCTTTTCGCCCTTGAGCAGCATCGCCACTTTATTTTTTGACAATGCCGTGCGTTCATAAAACTGTGAGTTGATCTGCCGGTCAAGCTGCCGAACCGACCAGCCACCCGCCAGCGCCTCCCGCGCGTAAAACTCGCGGGCGTGCAGGCTCCGAACGCGCAGCAGCCGGACGTAATGCGTCCAAGGCAACGGAAAAGCGCGGGCAATGTTGCCAAGATGTTCAATGGCACGCGAAAGGTTCACGGACGAACGCTGGCTAAATTGGCCAATCAGTGATTGGCCAATTGGGACGAGAGACGATTCCAGGTTTCCAGATTGGCCAATCACTGACTGGCCTATCTCTGATTTTTCAACCCCTGATTGAAGAATCAATGGCTTCGCTGTGTGAACATCCGGGAAAGTCTGATAAAACTGGCGCATCATCTTGAGTTGCGAGAAACCAAATCCACGCCCGTATTGTTTGGTGAGGTCAGCCGCGAGTCGCCGCACCAGTTCTTCTCCATATTCCGCCCGCTTTTCTCCCGCCTGCTCGTGTTCCACAATCCGCCGGCCAATTTCCCAATACGTTGCCGTCATCAACGTGTTCACCACGCGTGCGGACGCACGCCGTGCCGCGTCCAGCATTTCAACGACGCCGGAAAACACGCTGTCGTAGTCTGCGGCTTTGTGCTGAATCGTTTTGCCGGTCTTCGATTTGTCGCTCGGTTTGCTCATAAAACATTTCTGCTCCGCTGATTTTTACCGGATTGCTATGCGCTTGGCGAGCCATTCGGCTCGTCGCCATGGTAGGATTGGAAAACAAGTCAGACCGTCTGTCGCAATTCGCAAATCTCCCGCGACTCGTTAAGTCAACAAACGGTTGTTCATCCATGCGGCGTTGATTTCCGCCGTGTTCATCCGCCCGCTTTCCGCGCTTCTGGTTGCTCCGCCGCAATCTCGCGCCACGAAATGGTTCGTGGCACTGCATTGCTTTTGGCTCCGCTGCCCGCCAGCGCGAAAAGCAGGCTCGGTGCATTTCGTTCGGAACAGGATTGCTCTCCCACGTCGAGGCGAAGAGAGCAATCCCGTTCCTTCAAAAACGAAATGCAAAAACATGAACACGACAGAAAATATCAACTCAACGCCTCAACCGCCGAACAACATCGTCAAATCGGTGAAATTCCCACCGCAACCGCAGGAGTGGAAAATTGTTTCCTTGCGGGAATGTCCCACACCCGAAGCCATGCAACTTTGCGAGACGCCTACCCAGGCCGCTGATTATTGGAGAACGCATATCACCCAACATCCTTATTTCAATCCTGAATGTGAATGTCTGGTGGTTTTAATTCTGAACACCCGCCGTAAAATTAAAGGTCACTATTTTGTATCCGTGGGAACGATGGACACCATTCTTTGCCATCCGAGAGAAATTTTCAGATTGGCAATAATGGCCAGTGCAGCCTCCATCATTATCATGCACAACCACCCTTCGGGAGAATCTCAACCGTCCGAAGCGGACATTAAGATCACCCGTGACCTCATCCGAGGTGGGCAATTGTTAAAAATTGATGTGGTTGACCATGTGGTGATTGGAAATTCCAATCATACATCGCTTCGCGAATTAGGTTTCTTCGCGTATTAAATAATCCTTACGGCTTTGCCGATGGGGATCGTTTTTTATACGCAGTATTTGAATGGCAATTATTTACGCCATTAACTGAAGATTTTCTTTGAATTTTACAAGGTCGGCGGAACCTGCCCGCGTGAGAGTTTGACGCGGTAATGCGGGGCCATCTCTCTGACCTTGCCGCGCAGGTTGCGCGGGAACAGGTCGTCGGCTTTGACGCCCAAAATCTTGGCAATGACAAAAAGTTCCAAATCCGGCACCCGCCGGGACTGGTTTTCCAGCCGCGTCACCGATTCCCGGCTGGTGTCCCAGCCAAAGAGTTGCAGTTTCAGGGCAAGCTGATTCTGCGTCCACCCTTTGTGCGTGCGGAGTTTGCGCACTTGAGGGCCGATGACATTTAAGCGTGAAGAAAAATCTTCGATGCCCGCAACGTAGCAGGCGGTTGAATGCGTTTGTGTCTGCTTTACTGCACATTGAGTTGCGCATTTTTCTTGCCGTGACCGGCCTGTTTTTGGGAATGTTCCCGGTAGCGTTTAGTCATTTGGACATGATTGGACTGAAAAGCTGTGGCGGTTAGAAGTTAAATCATTTCTCAATTTGCCTGAACCAAACTGGCCAACCAGAACGGTCGGCTTTCCCTGATGATTTATGACCACGAACCTTGCGTTGGATGTTTTGGCAAGCCGCGTTGTGCTGAACGGCGGCAATTGGGCCGGTCTCAATCATGCGAACAACCAAGCGCTCAATAATCATTGCAACCACATGCCTAAAACGTGATTTGCAATCGTTTTGAAATCAGTTAAATTTGCCTTAATTTAGGGAATAAGGCAGGATTGTTTTGAAAACCCATTGAAAATTTGGAGCCGGCGGGCAGAATAAAATGACCAGTGCCGGTGCAAAAAGATCACTCGATTTTGTGATTCTCCGAATGAAGCCAAAGCTTCACATAAAACGGTTTTATTACCGTAACGGTCAAACCCACTCGGAAAACAGGGAAGTGGCGGGCATTTTTCATGGCGCTTGCCGCGTCTGGCATCGCAACGGCCAGCTTGCCGAGGAGTTGCGCTATCGGGATGGCCTGATGCACGGAGTGAGCCGTGAATGGGATGCAAACGGTCGGTTGCTCGGCTCATTCACAATGGTCAACGGCTCCGGCCTCCAGCGGTATTGGCACGACAACGGCCAGATCAAAATGGAGATCAGTTCCCTCAACGGCAAATTTCACGGACGCTGCCGCGATTGGCTTCGGGATGGCACCTTGATTCGGGAAGATTATTTAATCAGCAACCAGGATGTCGCCCGCGCCGCTTACCTGAAAGCCGCCCGGAAAAATCCCACCTGGCCTCAATATGAAGGTGAGCCAGCCGGTCGAGTTGCCCGCCCCAGCTTGGCCTTGGAACGGAAAAAACATAATTTATTCATTCAATCCGCTTTGGAGAAACCTCATCACGCAGAAGCAAGGGCATGGTTGAAAGCTGAACTGCGTCCGAAATCCCGGTCGCTTGCCAAATTTGCCACCACGAAGGCCGCGCTTAAATTTGTGGACCAATTATATTCTGCGGGCGCGGTTGCCGTCATCATCGCCGCGATTTCTGCCGGTCAGCGAAATAAACTCTTTGCCGATTGGCTGCTCATTAAGTTGCCCGCAGCAAAATCAAAACGGAATTCCTTGCGGAAAATCTGTCAGTCGTTTTGCCGGAAACGCGGCGGGGCAGTTCTGCCGGAATTTGACCTGGGTGAAACCCACCTGTGGGTGATGCTGCACGGTTGAAGCGGACACTGGCGCGAATCGCCGTTCGATTGTATGGCTCAACTGCGCTTGTCAAGGTAGTGCCGTCGGTATGCTCTCCGGCCTCCACCGTTGACAAGCACAGTTGAGCCTGAAAGGGGACGGCGATTAGGAATTCGCGCCGGGGTTTCTGACCAGTGGGGGGGAACCGAGTTATTCAATCTTGAGCCGGTCATTGGCCGGGTCAGCCGTGAGGCATCCGTCCGCGCTCCCGTTCAGCAGCAACGCTACGGCCACCGCGTCGCCCACGAGCTTTTCTGCCGCATCCCGCATGGGGCGCGCTCCCAGCTTGGGATGGAATCCTTTGCGGACAACAAACGACAGGACAGACTCCGACACCCGAATGTTGCAACCGCGCCCGGTCAAAAAACTGATTTCCTTCTCCAAGAACTTCGCGGCGATTTCAAGCTGGTGTTCGTAACTCAAACGGTGAAACACGAGTTTCTCGGTGATGCGGGCGAAGATTTCCGGGCGCAATGATTGTTGGGCGCGGGAAAGGACATGGCGTTCGAGCGTGGATTCCGCTGAATGTTGCAGGGTCATCAATTCGGCGGAGCCAATGTTGGAAGTCATCACGATATAAAATCCGCTCAAGTCGAGCGTCTCGCCGGTCGCAATCGTCACCCGCGCGGCATCCAGCATTTGCAGGAAGACATCCATGATGCGCGGATGCGCCTTTTCCACCTCGTCAAACAGCAGCGTTCCCGTTTTGGTGCGTTCGTAGGCCGCGCCGAGAAATCCCTTTTCTCCCGGACGCGATCCCAGCAGCAGGCCGAGCGATTCCTGTGTTTGGAATTCCGACATGTCGTAGCGGACGAGCTTTTCCATTCCGAAAAGTTTGCCGGTGAAAACCTGCGTGAGTTCCGTTTTGCCGACCCCCGTGGGGCCGAGAAATAAAAAACTTCCGCGTGGCCGTCCCGCCTTGCTCAAGCCCAATTCACCGCGCTGCAACACCGACACCACGCGCGGGATAATGTGATGCTGCCCGCGAATTTCCATTTGCAACACATCGGCAAGCTGGCGCAGGCGTTCCGTTTTTTCAGGTTCAATAATTGTCTTATTCATGCTTCCAGACTGCCGGAAACATTTTTTCATTTTGTGTAAAGATTACACAAAACGGGTTTGGGGAGTTGCTAAAACTTTACGCGTGATTGGCGGCGTGTGCCGCCAGCAAAAATAAAAATGAATGCCCGCACAACCAATGATATGAAAAAAATACTCGCTACAAAACTCCGTTCGCGGCTGCGCCCGCTCCTCACCGTGGCCGCCCTGTTCGCCCTCAACACCGTCCCCGCTTTTGCCCAAAGCACGACTTTCAGTTCCACCGACCTGAGAACGGGCATCAGCAACAGTCTCGCCGTAATCATGATGTTCGGGTTTGTCCTCGGCATCTCATCCGTCATCTACGGCGGTTTCGCCATCCGGCGCGGCGATGTTGACCAGGGCAAGATGTCCATCATCGGCGGCGCGATCATCGCGGCAGCCCCGGCGGTGGTCTATGCCTTCTACAAAATCTTCGGACTCGATTCCAACAGCGCGGTCGGCGTCGGCACTTTCTAACCCGCCAAACCAACTCCGCCCGATCCGACCATGAGCACCAAAAGCGAACTTCGCCTGACCGACACCAATGCCGCGTCCGACTCCAAAGGCCGCACCTGGGGTCTGGAGGGCGGTCTCTTTTGGTGGCTCATCGCCGGCATCGGCGCGGGCATCATCATTTTTTTCGTCCTGCTGGTCGTCCTTGACGTATCCCTCGCCATGTCTTTTGTCGCCGCCCTCGTGCCGGTGTTGATCTGCCTCGCCTACATCTTCGCGTTGCGGCAGGGCAAACCACCCGGTTACGACCGCGACTGTTTTGAATACCTGACGACGGGACGCGGCTTCAGCCCGCAGGCCGGACACAACTTCAATCATCCGCTTTTATGAGTCTTAAAAAGAAATTTCATCCGCTGTCACCCAAGCAGTTCACGGGCTCGGTCGAATTGATTCCGCCATCGCCACACTTCGTCGAGTTCATAGACACCGAACGGCTTTGGGGCTTTCCCATGCGGCTGCTTGAACAGTTCGTGCTGGAGGAAAATCCGCAGCACGAAAACAAACGCACCTCGCCGCCACATCAGTTGCTGCTCGTCTATCCCGAGGCGCTGGTGTTTCTCCGGGGCTGGCGGCTGGAGCTGATGATCGGCCCGCTCGTCTCCGGGCGCATCGCCCGCGTCCATGCCGAAAAACATCTGGGCACGCTCATCCTCGATGAAGCATGGGTCTCGGAAATCCATGTCGTCCCGCTGGATTTATCCCGCCTGTCCGCCAGCCCGCAGCCAACATCCGCCAAACCCGCATGAACACTGGAGAAATTCAAGCCATTGAGGCCAGACGGCAGGCGCTGCTCGGCCAGTTGCGCACCGCCGAGGCCGCCGTGCGCGCCGGTCTGCTCGCACATGGTTTCGGCGATACGGCTCGTGCCCATCTCGAACGGGCGCGGGCGCACATTAACGAAGCCTACATCGCCATCAATGAAAACATAGCGGTCCGCACCGTCCCGCAACTCGTGGATGACCTGAACCGCATCCAGCAGGTCATGGACGACGTGCAGCGCCGAAAATCCCAACGCATCTGATTTATGTTTGAACGTCCACCCAACGGTTTCTTTGTCCGCGATTTGATTTTGTTCAATCATCTGCGGCGCGGCGGCTACGTCGCCAAAGGTTTTGTCTTTGAACCGCCTGATTTGACCAACAGTCCCATTGCCGACCTGAATGAATTTCAGGAGCAGCTCTGTTTGCTGCTGGCATCCCTCCATGACAATCAGCGGCTGCAAGTCCAATACTTCTCCGACTCGGACTACAAAACCGAATTGCTCCGCTATCAGCAGGAGACCGAACGGTTTGAAAATACCTGGACGAAGCGGTCGCGCAACGAACGGTTCGCGCGTTACTGGCAGGCAATGGTTGAGCGAAAACTCCGCCGTCAGCGCGTGGTTTTCTATATCTCACGCTCGCTGGAAAATGTTCCCCGAACACTCACCAGCAACGCCGCCTTGCGCGAGTATTACCTGACCCTGCTCGACCAGTTGGAAATGGAGTTCACACACGTTCATCATCTGCTCAAGGAAATTTTCGCCAGCGCCGGAACGCGCGTGCTGCCCATGACCGACCTCGACCATTTCAAGCATTACAAAACTTTTCTCAATCCGTCGCTGGCCGACCGGTTTGATTTTGACGCCGCCCAGGATTTTCAGCCGGAACTTTCCGTTCAGGAAAATTGCTGGCACAGCGAAGGCAACGGCCAGAGCGATTTTGGATTCTACATGGACGGCCATTATCATTCCGTCATCGCGCTCACCCGCTGGCCGCGCACCACCTATCCCGGCATCATCCAACGCCTCACCAATCTGCGGCTGCTGGACTACGCCATCACGGTCAATGTTGATCCGCTGCCCATCACCCAGGAAATCAACAAGGAGGAAAAAGAACATGACCGCGTGGCCGGCGACTATGCCAGCGAAAAGAAAATCTCGCTGCTTACCGTCATGGAAAAAAAGCAGAAGAAGATTCATGCGCTCATGCAGGGACAGACGATTCCGTTCAAGGCGCTTTTTGTCATCCGCATTTGGGACAAATCGAAGGACGGGCTGAATGCGAAAGCCAGCGCCATCAAGAACGCCATCAACTCGATGAATTCCGCGCAGTATTTCGAGAGCAATCTGCCCAGCACTTCCAAAAATCTTTTCTTCCAGACGTGGCCGGGCTGGACGTGGGGACGCTACGAACATCGCAAACTGTATTCTGAACATCGTTATCTGGCCGACATGCTGCCTGTCACCAGCACGTTCACCGGCCATCTGGCAACCGCCGAGGCCATCTTCGACGGCCCCAACAATAATTTGATCGGCGTGGAAACTTTCTCCGGCTCGAAGGACAATCAATCGCCGCAACACGCGGTGTTGTTGGGGATGTCGGGCGCGGGCAAATCCGTGACGGTTTGCGATTTGCTTTCACAAACGGAAGGATACTTCGCCTACACCGTCATCATTGAGGAGGGATTGAGTTACGGCATCTACACGCAGACCGTCGAGGAGGGCGCGCGGCCCATCATCATTCATCCTGACGGCGATCTCACCATCAATTACCTCGACACGAAAGGTCTGCCGCTGACACCCGATCATTTGTCGGCGGCGACCGCCCTTGTCGCCCGCATGATTGGCACCTCGGCGCAGGAGGACAAGCAGATGCTCCGGCAGGCGCAAATCGCCAAATACCTGAACCTGCTTTACGAGGATTCGTTTCAGGACTGGCAGAAAAAAAGGCACGAGCAGTTGCTCGACATCGCCCGGCACGCGCTGGCGTTGCAAAAATTCCGCGCCGAAAAAATGCCGCCGGGCGCGACCACCCTCGAAACTTTTGCGGACTTCCGCGACCAGGCGGGGTCAGGACTCATATCGTCCAACACAGAACGGCGCTTCAATGAATGGGGACAGGAGTATCTCGCCCAATTCGACGAAGGCACGGCTCTGAAATTCCTGAAAGACCCCAGGACCAGTCGCGAAGTCCGCAACCTCGCTTTCGCCTACTTCACCCCGGAAGAATTTCCGACGCACCGGATGCTTCAGGAACTGATGATGCTCGACCCGGTCGGTTCGGAGCGCGACCAGATCATCGAAATCGCCACGCTCATTCTGCCGTGGTGTCGCGACGGCAACTACGGCTGCCTCTTCGACGGCGTGACAAACATTTCACTTACGGGAAAAATAGCGCACTTCGAGTTGGGTTACATTCCCGAATCGGCGAAGGAGTTGAAAGCCGCCGCTGGTTTTCTAATCACCAATCACGCGCGCAAGCACATCATCACGCTGCCGCGTGCCGTGCGGAAACGGAACGTCTATGAGGAAGTCGCCCGCTTCCTCGACATTCCCGGCGGGCAGGAAATCGTCCAAGAGTCTTACGCCCAATTGCGGAAATTCAATTGCTGGAACATTTCCATCGTCCAGCAATACGCACGGTTCAAACAGTCGCGCATCCGCTCCGCCGTGTTTGGCAACAGCCGGCAATTTTTCATTATGCGCCAGAACGACCGCGCCGACTTGGAAGACATGGCCCATGACATCGCGCTGCCCGAAGTGACCAAGCACGCGATCATGAATTATCCGCTGCCCGACCATCAGTCAGGGCAGAAGTATTCGCCGTTCACTTATTTTCACACCGACTCCGGCCGGAATCTTTGCGGCACGGCTCACAACATTTCGTCGCGCGAAATGCTCTATTGCAGTTCGTCCAGCGGCGAACATTTCGACAAACGCGCCCGCGAGCTTCGCCAAAGCACCAACATCGTCGAGGGCATCATCGCCCACGCCAATTCCCCCGCATAAACCAAAATCAAAACACTTATGAAAAAATTATTTGTTCAATTCATCCCCCTTGCCTGTGTCGTGTGCCTGTTCACGGGCTGCGCCGCCGTGACCCGGACTGCCACTGATGTCGGCTTGGGCGCGGGCGGCGCGGCTCTCGGCGGTGTGCTTTCCAAAGGCAATCCCGCCGCCGTCGCGGGCGGCGCGGTGGGCGGAGTCGTTCTTGGCGAGGGACTCCACTACGCCAACAGCAAACAGAACGACAAGTCCTACCAGACCGGCTACGACAAAGGCCGCAGTGATGCCGTCAAACAACAATACTGGCTCTACGTTTCCATGCAGCAGGCCAAGGCCGGTGATGAAGGCCGTATCCGGCTCTACCAGGTGCATCTGCCCGAACAAGTCATTGATGGCGTGATTTTCAAACCCACCACCCAAAACCTCCGCATTGAAGAATAGGAGGAAAATAATTGCCCGCTAAACCACCAAAAAAAGGAAAGGAAAACAAACATGAAAAAACTAATCGTAGCAGCCCTCATCGCCCTGCCGCTGGCGTTCTCCGCCCGCGCACAGTGGATCGTCTATGACCCGACGATGAGCATCGAACAGATATTGGATCAAGCCGAGAACATCGCCAAATACGTCACCATGATTGACAACCAGGTGCAGCAAATTGACACGCTCACCAGCCAGTTGAGTGAGTTTAAGAACTATGAATCCCTGTTCGGCAATCCGTCTCAAGTGGTGCTGTCAATGGTTGCGCCATTGAACGCCGATTTGCAGAGCCTGGAGCCGGGGGTGAACCTCGAAAAACTCGTCGCCAATGCCGACGGGACTTCGGCGCTGACCTACAATGATTCTGGCATCTACGCCACGGTGGGCACCAGCTTCCAGACGCCGGGCGGCCAGACCATCCAACGACCCGCCGACCAATACAAACCGATTACGGCAATCATCAATACCGCCAGCAATTATGTCACGGTGGCTGATAATGCGGCGCAACGGCGCGCGACCATCAAGGGCGAAATCGCGCAGACCACCCAGCAACTCCAGAACGCCACCACGGATGCCGAGGTGCAGAAGTTGCATGGCGTTCTCACCAGCCTGAACGGCGATCTGGCCAGCACCGATGACGAAGTAAATCAGGCGGCGTCGTCCGCAATGGTGCAGGACATCCAGAACCGGAACGACCAGCAGAAACAGGTTCAGGCGTTGACCGAACAGCAGAACGCCGAATTTGAAGAATCCGTCAGCAATTACACGGCGAAGTTCCAGTTGCTGAACGCACCGACTGTGTTTCCCACCCCATAACCTTCTATCCCTTCAATCATTATGGCCACGTTCGACAGCATCTTCCCCACATTTCTCGCCAAATGTGGTGAACTCCACACGTTGTTGTTGAGCGTGGCCTTCGCGCTTTTCATCGTCGGCATCATCGTCACCGTGATGCACCATTCCTCGCACAAATCCATTCTGAATTTGCTCCTGCGTTTGCTGTTGCTCACCTCGCTCCTCGTGTTCCTGCCCGCTTGGGGCAACACGCTTCAGAATTTGCTGCAAACTTCCATCCTCTCTGGCTTGGGCGTTGACCCGGCCAACGTTTATCAGCAGTTCAATCATCTGCTTATCATCAAACGCGACCCGGCCACGACTTCATCCTGGTGGAATGTCATGTCGCAGCTTCACAATTTCACCACCGACCTGATCATCTCCGCCGTTCTCTGGCTCGTCGGACAGTTCGCTTCGCTGATGATGTTCTGGGCTTACATCTTTCAGACGATCATCTTGAATCTCGGCTACGCCCTGTCGCCCTTGCTCATCGGTTTCATGGCGATCCCGGCGTTGAAACACACCGGCAACCGCTACCTCTTGAATCTTGTCGGCGTGCTGCTCTGGCCGTTGGGCTGGGCGCTCGCTGCGCTCGTCACGCAAGGCATCCTCGATTTCATGACCGACCCCAGCTTTGAATATATTGATCCGACTTCCACGCTTCCCGATTTGCAAAAAACCATCGGCGTCGCCGTGGTCGGTTTCTGGATTATTTTCAGCACCGTTGCCGCGCCCGTCATCATCCAAAACGTCATCGCCCATGGTATTCAGCCCGGAGGCCCGTTGCTCGCGGGCGGTGTCAGCAGCGCACTTCAAACCGCCGCCACCACTGCGGGCGCTGCCGCCAGTGCCGCGCCCATCGGCATGCCCGCCGTGACCGCTGGCGCGGCGGGCATGGCGGCATTGTTAAGCACCATGTCGTCCGCCGCCAACATGGGCAGTGCGGGGGCCATCATCATCGCCGGGTCCGGCCTGCCGCCGCGCTCCGCACGCGGTCGGCCCGGTGACGACATCACCGGCAACAAGGCCGTCCGCGACCTCATCGCCAAATCCAAACCAAACTATTACTGACCTATGGAAACATTAAATACTACCGAGACCAAACCCGGCCCAAAAGTGGCCGTGCGCAAGCACTTTGATCCGACACGGCTTTTGGTCCAGCGCGACCGGCTGCCGTGGTTCTGGTTTTTCTTCACCGTCGCCGTCTTGTTGCTCTCGGCGATTGACCGCTACCACATTGTCTCCCAATTCAAACAGCGCGAGCGCGTCGTCATCATTGATCCCGCCGGCACTTACTACTTGAGTCCGTTGCTCCAGTTTTCAGAGGCCAAAGATTTGCACATCCAACAGGCCGAACTCGCCACGATGGCTTTCCTCGAACGCAATCCCAAGGATTTCGACAATCCCGATTTGCTCAAATTGTTGTTCCTCAAATCTGCGCTGGGCAAGGCGCAGGATGAACGCGTCAAAGAGATGGCCGAGTTTCGCGCCAAACAGTTGCACCAAAAGGCCGAGATTGCCCGCATTGACATTCTGGCGACGCGCGACAACGAGGTGCTGGCCGCTGTCACCGGCCAGATCATTCGCAGCGGCATTTTTCAAGACAAGGCGTTCACCGAGGCGTTTCCGTTCACGCTCCGGCTCCGCCTCATCCGCAACCCCAACATGGCCTTGAACGGACGCTTCCCCACCGCCGTGGGCGACTTCAAATATGAAATCAACCGTTAAACTCCTATTGTCCACCGTCACGGTGTTGCTCACCGGCTCGGTGCTCACTGCCAATGTTGCCTTGGCGCAACCTTCCAAAGAAATTTTGAAAGATTTCCTGGATGAGAACGTATTGATAGTAGTGCCGGTTGCCACCAACCGCGTCACCACGATCAGTTTTCCAAGCGCCATCACCGCCATTGACGGGGCGGGCGTCACGGTGGACGGAAAAACGCCGGGACTGTTTCAACTGGCCCACACCAAAGGCTCGGCGTTTCTTTCCGTGCGCGCCCTTTACCCAAAAGCATCGGCAAACCTCAACATCCGCTGGAACGACCATACCTACGTTTTTGAACTGACTGAAAGCGGCCAGCCGGTATTGTCGCTCAACATGGCCGCCATGCCGACGCCGGAGGAGGAAGGCGTTGGCCATGCGCCCGAAGTCAGCCCGATTAAACTTCTGGCCTTGCTCGACAAGGCCAAGGCGTTTCCGTTGCTCAAAGCGCAGCAGCCCGAAAGTGTCGCCGACGTGGACTTCACCACCTACGACGGCAAGCCGCTCGTCATTGATTTCAACGACTACGAAATCCAGATCGAAGAAACCTTCCGTTTCAACGCCGAGGACACGCTGGTCTTTCGCCTCGTCATCACCAACAAGATTGACGCGCCATTGGTTTATCAGCCGGATAGTTTCGCATTGCGCGTGGGTAACCGGCTCTACCCGCAATCCATCAGCGACGCCGACGGCACCGTGCCGCCCAAAGGCCAAAGCATCGTTTATTTCGCCGTCACCGGCACGCCGGACGGCGGGCGCAACGAATTGTCTTTGCGAAACGCCTTCACGGTTTTGGTGACGCGCCTTTCGCCGCCGCCGCCACCGCCCGTTGTCAATGTCACCAATGCTCCCATTGTGAATCCCATCCGTTCACCCCGAGGCCACCTATGAAACCGCGCGATTTTCTCAATTTTTTCAAGACCAGAAGCGGCAAGCTCCTTGCCTTTGGCGCAGTGTTCGCCGCCGCGTTGATCATTTTCAGTATCGTGCGCAAACACCATCCGTCCACCGATGATCCGGTCAGTGTCACGGTTCTGGCCACCAACGTCACGGACAAGCCCCAGGTTGTGCAGTCCGTCACGCGGCCAATGCAGGTTTATTATCCGCCGCCATCCAAGTCGCAACCAACAACGACGTCGTCGTCATCGTCGCAGTCTGCTTTTCCGAATCCCACTCCGTTACCAGTGGTGCCCGCGAACCAGTCGCCAACGCTCTCTCCCATCAGTTTGTTTGGCGACAGTTCGGCGGGAATTCCGCCGGCCAAAAAGTTGAGCGCGGTCTTTGCCCCGTTCGGACGGCTGATTCCCTGCGAAACCGTGGTTACGGTTGACTCGGCTTCCATCCAGACACCCATCGTCGGCTTGGTCACTGAGAACATCTATTATGGTGGCAGGCTGGTTATCCCGGCGGGCACGGAGATTCATGGAACGGCCCAAACCGACCATCAACGTGAACGCATCGCCAGCGGCAACATCTGGACCTTGATCTGGCAAAACGGGATGGAAATGCAAATCAAGGCCATCGCCCTTGACCGCGAGTTTGCAAACGAAACCAACCAGACCGGCTGGGCCATCACCGACGGCAGCGCCGGTTTGCGCGGCGAGGTCATCAAGTCCGACAATTTCGCCGACCTCAAACTATTTGCCGCGACGTTCCTCTCCGGCGCGGCGGGCGCGCTGACGGAAAAACAACAGACCGTCTTCGGCCCCATCAACAGTCCCACGCTCAACAACGCGCCCTTTGCGGGCGCGCAGGCCGTGCTGCAAACCTACGCCCAACAAATGTTAGATTCGATTCAAAAGGACGGTTTCTACGTCCGCGTGCCGAGCGGAAAGCAATTCTATCTCTACGTCCTGCAAACCATTGACGCCGCCGATGCCTCACTTGGCGGCACGGCAATTCCTCTCACCCAGGAAACAGGCGGATCAATTCCCGGCACCCAAACAAAAGACGAACAATTCCCAACCAAATCACGACCATGAAAATGTTTTATCTCATTCCCTTGTTGTTTCTGTCCGCGTGTTCCACCGCGCCCAAGCTCACGTTGCGGCCACAACAGCCGCCAGCATCGGACGCCGCCGGCATTCGTTATCCCGAAGTTCTCCACGCCTATCACGTCGGACGCTACGGCGATCCAAATGACGATTCACTCATGCACGAACAGCACGTCGTCTATCGCGTCGAGGAAAACACGCGCTGGAATTTTCATCCCGGACCGGCGGACGGCAATCTGCCCGCTTTGCCATCGCGCGACGCGGCGTTCGCCCCGGTCCCGGTAAACGATGCAATTCTGGCCGAGGTCAATTCGCAGCGGCTCGCCACCACCGAAATCATGATGCAGGCCCGAACCCTCTCGACGGCACTCGCGCAATTTCAAACCGCGTTGCAGCAGACCAAAACCAATTTGCAGGAAACGGCGCGGCTGCGCGCGTCGGTGAACGACATGCAGAAGCGGCTCGATTCGCTCGAAACCGCGCCAGGGCAACTGCCGGCAACACCCATTTCCACGACCAATGAAGCGCCCGATTCGTTGAGTCCGTAAAACACTTTGTCGGCAATCACGCTGACAAAATTAACAACCAACAACCAAACTCATTATGAGCATAACAAAAACGAAACCCGCGCCTAATGGCGCCGCCAGCGCAACCGCGTCTCCCGACCCATCCAACTACCGGATCAATCCCGAAGTGGAGGCCAAGATTGACGCCCACATCAAAGAGAACCCAAAACATTGGGCTTACCTGCAAAGTATGCCCCGCGACCGTCTGGAGCGCACCGTCGTCCTGAACGAGGTGCGCCAGCTCGAACGTCAGGAGCGGATGCGCGATGGCATGATGAAAAAAATCAACGCCAACCCCGAACTGAAACAGGCTTACGAGATTCTGGTAAAGAACGTGCCGGAAGAACAACGCGAAGAAGTCATGAGCCAGATTGCGCGCCAGACCCAACGCGCCGTTTCCCGCTCCCAAACCCAGCAACAAACCAAAGGACAGGCGGTTGGTGTTTGAAGACGCTCATGCCGGTCTGACTCTGGCAGCAGAGTCAGACCGCACCCCGATTGTGGCAGGCAGATTTGGTCGCAGAATCTATGTGCTTGATTTACAGGCACGAAATTTGCTTCAAAGAGCCAGGAGGGGTGTTTTTGCGCCTTTATTCACCTTTCCGTCAGAATTATGTGCGAGCTGGCAATTTTCTGGACATTTCGATCTGGAAGCCATTCAGCTTTCACTGCTTGGGTTGAGCTATCCCCTTTGTTCCTCGATTTCATTGGCACACCTCAAAAATCAGAAAGGAAAGAAAGTGAGTTCAATATTTCCACCTGATATTTGCGACGAAAGCATGGTCCAGGGGTTGTCTGATGGGTTGCGTCATGCCCTTCCTGAATATCATCGGTCCTGTGGTGATTAAACTTCGCCAAGCGCGAAGGTGGTCACAGGAGGTTCTGGCGGCGCGATTGCAATGCCAGCAAGCGGATATTTCGCGTGACGTGCTGGCCAACATCGAGTCCGGTCGGACACAAGTGACGGACAAACATATCCGGGCGCTTCACAAGGCATTCGGAGTGCCAGTCGTCCAGCTTTTTCCCAAGTTGGTTCAGGAACTGGACGAAACATTTGTCCAACGTAAGGACGACAGTCCCATGAAAAAACCACGCCACCCCAGACGTAAATCCTAGACATAAACCAACTCGGCTTGCACCTCCGGGCCGGCGCTGGCAAATTTTCCATGGCAGTCAGACGAACAACGGCAAATGACCAGCTTGACCTTTTTTCAAATCAAAGGCCGACTTATGAAAGCATTGACACAATACGGCCGCCAGGCCGAGAAACACTGGCGCGAACATTGCCCCAAAATGGTGAGCGCACTGGAGGCGCAGGGACAGTTGCACGCGATGTTGCTGGAGGCCGAGGAGAAGACGAAGGACGAGATGATCGAACTGACGCAACAGTTCAGAAAACAGGGTCTGACCGCGCAGCAGGCACACGACCGGGCGTGGGAAATGGTGCGGGAAAGTTACATCCTGCTTCCAGCCGAGTCCTAGCCGACGGCCACCAAGCCGACGACTCGCCAAAGAATCTTAACAGTTATCGCATCACCGACGATGACCGGCTCGGTGAAGGCGGACCCAAGCAGAAATTTTCCCAAAATCTCAAGGCCATCGAAATCTTGCGGGCGCTTGATGCCGAAAATCGTCCGGCTTCCCCGGACGAAAAAGCTTTGCTGGTCAAATATGTTGGCTGGGGTGCGATGCCCCAGGTGTTTGACGTGGATAGCACGACCTGGCACAGGGAACAAATCCAGCTTTCTGAAATCTTGTCTGACGAGGAACACCGTTCCGCCCGCGCCACCACCCTCAACGCCCATTACACCGCGCCGGTTGTCATCCGCTCCATGTATGAGGCCGCGCAGCGGTTTGGTTTTAAGGGCGGACAAATTCTGGAACCGGCCAGCGGCATCGGCCACTTCATCGGCCTTATGCCGGAGGCGATGCTGAAAAATTCAGCCATCACCGGCATTGAAATTGATCCGTTGACCGCGCGCATCGCCAAGGCTTTGTATCCTGATGCCGACATCCGCGAGCAGCCGTTTGAAAAATCAAAACTGTTGGACGATGCCTTCGACCTCGCCATCTCCAACGTGCCGTTTGGCGATTACACCGTCCATGACCCGCGCTGGAATGATTTCAAGTTTCCCATCCACGACTATTTCTTTGCCGCCGCGCTCGACAAGGTGCGTCCGGGCGGGCTGCTGATGTTTGTCACGTCGCGTCACACGCTGGATAAACTGGATTCAACTCTGCGTGAAACGCTCTCCAGCAAAACTGAATTCCTTGCTGCGATTCGTCTGCCCAACACGGCTTTCAAGAAAAACGCCGGCACGGAAGTGACCACCGACATCGTGATGCTCCGCAAGCTTCGCGTTGGTGAATCCCCGCCCGGCCCGGCATGGAAAACAGCGGCAGATTTTACCAACGACCGTCAGGAAAAGTTTCCCATTAACGAATACTTCGCCGCCCATCCTGAAATGATGCTGGGCAAAATGCGGCTCGCACGGGGAATGTATCGGGACGGTGAACCCGTCTTGCTGCCGGACGACCGGGATCTGGGCGAGGCACTGGCACAGGCGGTTGCCCGGCTGCCCCAAAACATTTACGAAGTCCAAACCGAATCCGCCGCCGAAAAGGTTTTTGATCCGGCGATTCCCGCGCCGGATTACATCAAACCCAATGCCTATTGCGTTCACGAGGATGGCCGGTTGTGCCTGAACGAAGATGGTGTCCTGTGTCCGCTGGATGATATGCCCGTCGAGACCCGTTCGCGGATTCGACGGCTGATTGACGTGCGGGATGCGGTGCGGGATTGCCTGCGCTCGCAACTCGATGGTAGTGGTGAGGAGCGCGTGATTGAGACCCGCGAAAAGCTAAATCATGCCTACGACCGCTTCATTGCCCGTTTTGGCCCCATCAATGCCACGGTCAACCAGCGGGCATTTCACGGCGACCCGGATATGCCGCTGCTGCTCTCGCTGGAAAACTACGACGAGGAAACCAGCCGGGCGGTCAAAGCGTCCGTCTTCCGCGAACGGACGATTCACCATAAGCAGCCGGTTCAATCGGTCGGTTCGCCCAAGGAAGCGCTGCTCGTTTCGCTGAATGAAAAAGGCCGGGTGGATTTGAACCACATGGCTTCATTGCTGGCCCGTCCGGCAGAGGAATTCTTGCCCGATTTGAAGGGGATGATTTTTCTTCATCCGCAGACCAAGCTGTGGGAAACCGAAGACCAATACCTTTCCGGCAATGTCCGCGAGAAACTTGTCGCCGCCGATTCCGCCAGTGTCAGTGACCCGCGCTTCCGTGAAAATGTCGAGGCGTTGAAATCGGTGCAACCAGCGGATTTGCCAGCCACCGAAATTGACGTGCGGCTGGGCGCGTCCTGGTTGCCGTCCTCGGACGTGCAAGATTTCGTCCACGGATTGCTCGGCGTTCCGTCGGGGGTTGAGGTCGGCCACATCCATGCGCTCGGCTCATGGCACGTCACCGCCAATTGGGAGGCGAAAGGGGCGACCGCCAACACGACCGATTGGGGAACGAACCGCTATACCGCCCTTGAACTCATCGAGGAAACGCTCAATCTCAAAACGCCCACCGTTTATGATTATGTGGACAAGAAACCCGTCGTCAACGCGCAGTCCACCGAAGCCGCGCGGGAGAAGCAGGAACGCATCAAGGAACGGTTTGCGAAATGGATCTGGTCGGATGACGACCGGCGGGAACGGCTTTGCCGCCTCTACAATGACACGTTCAATCATTCGCGCGTTCGCACATTCAACGGCGGACACCTGACCTTGCCGGGAGCCAGTGCGGCCGTTCAACTTCACATTCACCAGAAGTCAGGCGTGTGGCGCATTTTGCAAACGCCCAACACGCTGCTCGGCCATGTCGTCGGCGCGGGCAAGACTTACACGATGGTTGCCGCCGCGATGGAGTTGAAGCGGCTGGGGCTGGCGCGCAAGCCGATGTTCGCCGTGCCCAACCACATGCTCGGCCAGTTTTCGACCGAGTTGCTCATGCTGTATCCGGGCGCAAACATCCTCGTGGCGGGCAAGGAAGATTTTGAGTCGCAGAACCGCAAGAAACTATTCAGCCGCATCGCCACCGGCAATTGGGATGCCGTCATCGTCACGCATTCTGGTTTCGAGCGCATCCCATTGTCACGCGAAACCCAGGAGCGTTTCTTCAAAGAGCAGTTGGAGGAATTGGAAAAGATCAAACGGGAACATGCAAACGACGATAATCGGCGACTGGTGAAGGAACTCGAAAAGGCCAAGAAACGGTTGGAAGCCAAACTCGAAGCCCTCGCCGCGACACACAAGAAAGATAACACGCTGACGTTTGAGGAACTCGGCATTGACCGATTATTTGTGGACGAGGCGCACTACTTCAAAAATCTTTTCTACATTTCAAAAATGACCCGCATCGCCGGACTGCCACAAACAGCCAGTGAACGTGCCTTCGATATGTATTTGAAAGTTCGTCACATCCAGTCAGCAAACGGCGGCGGTGGTGTCGTCTTCGCCACCGGCACGCCCATCGCCAACAGCATGGCTGAGATGTTCACCATGCAACGCTATATGCAGCCGGAGGATTTGAAAAAGCATAACCTGAATCATTTTGATTCATGGGCCGCAACCTTCGGCGAGCCGGTGACGGCGATGGAGCTTGCGCCGGACGGCGCAGGCTACCGGCTTAACACGCGCTTCGCGCGGTTCATCAATGTGCCGGAGCTGATGCAAATTTTCCGGCAGTCGGCTGACGTGCAGACCGCGCAGATGCTCAATCTCGCACGTCCGAAACTGGAAGGGGAGAAACCGGCGATCCGCAACGCCCCTGCATCGGCGGAATTAAAAGAATTTGTAGAAGGTCTCGCGCGCCGCGCCGAGGCGCTGAAACGCGGGCGGGTTGACCCGCGCGAAGACAACATGCTCAAAATCACCACCGAAGGCCGGAAGGCCGCGCTGGATTTGCGGCTGATGAAACCCGGCTTGCCGGATGATCCGCAGAGCAAAGTTAATCTGGCGGTGGAAAAAATTCACCAGATTTGGGAGGCGACGAAGGATGATCGTTTGGCGCAGCTTGTGTTTTGCGATTTGTCCACGCCGCAAGACCGTGGCTTTTCCGTTTATTGCGACATGGCCGACAAATTGAAACGCCTGGGCATCCCGGAAAACGAAATCGCTTTTATTCAGGATTACGATGCGGACAATGCGAAGCTGGCGTTGTTCCGTTCCGTCCGCGCAGGCAAAGTCCGTGTCCTGTTCGGCAGCACACAGAAAATGGGTTCTGGCACGAACGTCCAAGAGCGATTGATTGCGCTGCATCATTTGGACGCGCCGTGGCGACCGGCTGACGTGGAACAGCGCGAGGGACGTATTCTCCGGCAGGGCAACAAAAACTCCACCGTGCAGATTTACCGTTACGTCACCGAAGGCTCGTTCGATGCCTATATGTGGCAGACGTTGGAGACGAAGGCGAAGTTCATCTCCCAAGTGATGAGCGGGGACATGACGATTCGCCGTCTCGAAGACATGGACTCCGCCGCATTGACCTATGCCGAGATCAAAGCAATAGCGTCCGGCAATCCGCTCGTCATTGAAAAAGCCCAGGTGGATGCCGAATTGATCCGTCTGACCCGGCTGCGCTCCGCCCATGCCGAGGAGCAGTATCGCATCCGCGCCAGCCTGCGCCATTCCCGCGAGGAGGTGCAGACCTGGACGGAACGACTCGCAAACTTGCGCGAGGATTTGACTCTCCGGCAGGACACGTCCGGCGACAAGTTTCGCGTCGAGTTGGACAAGCAAACTCTGGACAATCGCGGCATCGCCGGGGAATTGCTGTTGCGGCGGGCGGAGAAGATCAAAACTCGTTTCGGTGAGGACATCCGCCTTGGACGCTTTGCCGGTTTTGATCTGTCCATCCGTGCCGGTTTCAACAACACCGCCGAACTCATTTTGCGCGGCAAAAACAGTTACAGCACCCGCATCACGGACACGGCGCTGGGCACCATTCGCTCGCTCGAATCGGTGGTGCAGGGATTTGAAGAACGCGCCGCGCGGCTGGAATCCGACATCAAGGATTCGCAAAAGCGCGCAACCGAACTGGAAGCCAAGGTCGGCTCGCCATTCGAGAAGGAGGAGCGTTATCACAAACTGGTCAACCGCCAATCGGAAATCGAGGAGAAACTTGATCTCACCAAGAATCAGGCACCCAACCAGCTTGAGGCCGCTGAAAACACCGAGGCCATCGTCCAAGTTGAGCAGCCCGATAATACTGAAACTATCAAACACAAACCCGCCCGGAGAATGAAAGTATGAAACAAGGCAACATCATTGGAAAACGTATCCGCCTCGTGCGCGAGCTGCGGAGATTGACACAGCAACAGTTCGCCCGAAAACTTCGCGTCGCGGGCCACGATGTCAGTCGTGACATCGTGGCGCGCTGGGAACTATGCGAAACACCAGTCACCGACACGCGGATGCTTGGTATCGCCACAGTCCTGCGGGTTTCCGTTCTGGATCTGTTTCCGCCCAGAGGACGGGGACGGCCTCGGATATTTTGACCGGCCAGATTTTTCCCATGAACAAGGAAGATAAATATACGTTTCTCGCTTTGCCGTTGCTTCCCGTCCGGCTAAACGCCTTGGAAGCGGCGTGGTATCTCGGCTTCCAGCCCCATGAGATTTCCATTCTGACCGGCGCGGGGATGCTGGAACCGCTCGGCCATCCTCCCGCCAACACGCCCAAGTATTTTTCGACCGAATCGCTGGCGGAGTTGCGGGACAATCAGAAGTGGCTTGAAAAGGCGACGGATGCCATCAGCACTTACTGGCGGCGCAAGAATGGACAAAAACGTGCTGGTCGAAATGGCCGGACCAGCCCGTCTTCGCGCCCGTCAGGTGTGAAACGAACGACACATTGAAATGCGGCTTTTAGCTGACTGGTTTCCGAGCATCGCAGGGGCGCTGGAGAAAAATCATGCGCGGCTTCGGCAATCCGGCTCAGTCAATCCACTTTTTTTGATTCCGTTTGTGAAGACGTTTTGGAATTGACGGGCTGAAAAACGTGTTCCCCTTTTGGACTTCCCGAATCGCGTGGCACACATTGTTACTGGAGGTTTGTTTGATCAGATAGCCCATCGCGCCGGAGTTGACCGCATTTGCGATATACGCTTCATCACTGTGCGCCGAAAGCATGAGCACTTTGGTGGCGGGGAAAGCTTTGAGAATCTGGCAAGTGGCTTGCAAACCATTGAGCAGCGGCATGGTAACGTCCATCAGAACCAATGCGGGACGAAGTTTGTTGACCATGGCGACCGTCTGATGGCCGTCTTTCGCTTCGCCGACCACTTCAAGGTCGTCTTCGAGTTCCAGAATTTTTCTAAATTCCCTGCGCACGAACCTGTTGTCGTCCGCCAGCAGGACAGTGATTCGCTTCATGATTGGTGTTGCATCACAGACATCGTTGCTTAATCAACGTAAATTTCGTATATCAGTAGCAACTTTGTCTATGGGGTGAACACCTTATTGCCCCGGACTGTATCCACTGCGGACGCCTGCGCAAATATTTCACTCAAACCACAGGAAAAACAGCCGGAGTTAAGTCATTGCACGTCTTAATGTTCATCGTGGCCACAATCCGGCGGGTCGCGCAACGGCGGGAACGGGTCAAACGGATCGGGCGGCGGCGTTGGCCGTCCAATTTTTATTTGCACTCCAATGGCCGCCGTTACATGAGGTGTGGGTTTGCCATTCAATTGTTTTCGTCGAAGTCCGCCACTCAACACCCAAGCCAGAAATGGAATCAGGAGAAACACCAACCCCATAAAGATATAGACGCCATAGTCGGCAATGACTCCATCGAGGAATTTGAACACCGACTGCTCCAGTTCGAGTGCTTTAATTTGCATGGGTTGCATGATGTCCTCCTTATGCGGTGACGACTTGCGCCACTGGTTCAATTCCTACGCCGTTGGCAAAGAGCTTCCGCTGCCGCTCGTATTCGCTTAACGACGGCAATTCCACCTGCGCCCGGCGGGCGTAGGCGCGATGCACGGCTTTGCTATTATGTCCCAGGTTTTCCATCGCAAAACGTTCGGGATAACCGGCGGTCTTCGCCCGTTCCGCCCAAGCGTAACGGTAACTGTGCAACGTGACACCCTTGATGCCAAGTCCATTGCACCGCTGCTTGAACTCCGTCGCCCGGTCATTGGCGCGGACGGTTCGCAGATACGGAAACAACGGGCCGCTGCCCGGCAAATCCCGGAGAATTTCCGCCACGTCTTCACCGAAGCGCATGATGGCAATCGAGCCGGTTTTCTTGCGTTCAAAGCTGATGACGTGATGTTCCCAATCAATGTTCTCCGCTTCCAGAAATGCCAGATCGGATTGCGACGCGCCCATGTGCCAGGCCATTTTGTAAAACGCCTTGCGCTCCGGGTTTTTCTCGCGCTCGATAATCTGGCAATGCTCTTCCAAAGTGATCGCCCGCTTGTCTTTGAACTCAATAGCCGGCCATTGGCGCTTCACCACCACCGGCCACGGCAGCCAGCCCATGTCCAACGCAAAGTTGTGAATGCGGCGAAGGAAGACATTCGTTGACACCTTGCCGACATTCAACACCTTCAGGAAATGTTCGGCCTGGGTTTCCAGAATCGGCAGGTCGCGAATCAGATTAAACGCCTTGTCCTTGATGGCACATTGCCAGCGAACGTAGGTGGCTCCACGTTTGGTTTTGGCCAGCTCATCCATCGGCACCTGCCAGGTCCGCTTGGACACCATCGGATCGGTTGCGGCCAGATAGGTGCGCGCCAGCCGGAGATTCAGATGCGCCTGCCGGTGCGATTGGGTTTTGGCGGCGAACAGCGCGGAGGCTTCCGCGCGCTCGCGGGTGTGCAGGCTTTCCTGCTTGCCGGTTTCATCGTCATGGATGTAATAAATCCCGCCATTGCGGCGGTAGAGACGGAATCGTTGCTTCATATTTTTTACGAAGCAGCGTAAGTCTGTTCTGGCACCGCGTTGTGTAATCTTTACACAATCCGACGCGGACAAATTGCCTGTCAGCGAGTTCTGCCGGAGTTTCAGCGGAGTTTTGGCGAGTCGTTGCCGAGTTTCACCAAGTCCGCCGTCTGCTGGCAGTTTTGCTGGCAGTTGCAACTTGGTTCTTCACAACTCGTTGATGCACAAGCATCGAAGCTGGAGGCGAGGGTCGGAATCGAGCGCCTTTGATGGCGGACGACAGGGGTATTTTGCCTTATTTCATTGGTGATTCAAGCAGATTGTGTCACTATTGGAACTGCCGGTTTCCACTTGGTTTGTTAGCCATTTTGTTAGCCATTTTCTGACCGGTTTAACGGCTAGGCCCAAAAATAACCAAGACTTCGCAACGATGAAAAATTGCCTTGGCCAATGATGACGTGGTCGAGTAATTCCAATTTCAAAAGCTGACCGGCGCGGATTAAATCACGCGTCACTTTGATGTCGGCTTCTGACGGGCTGCTTTCCCCGCTGGGGTGGTTGTGCATGACAATCAAGCTGCTGGCGGCGGTGACGATTGCGAGCCGGAACACTTCGCGCGGATGGACTAAAATGGTGTCCATCGTGCCGGTTGAAACGATTTGATGTCCTTTGACCTTGCGGCGCGTATTCAACAGCAGCACGGCCAAACATTCGCATTCGGGGTTGAAATGGGGATGCGTGGCGATGTGCAACCGCCAATAATCGGCGGCTTTGTCGGGTGTCTCACACTGCTGCAAGCTGTCTGGCGTAGGACATTCACGCAAGGCGGTCACTTTGTATTCGTAGGGGCTGGCGGCAAAACGGAACGGTTTCACCAGCGGTTCAAAACCCGGAAAGGATTCGGTGGCATTCATGGCGGGTTTCATGCGGGTTTGAGGTCGGCGGCAAAATAGCTGCCGTATTTGCTGCGCGGGTCGGCAGGATGAGTAGCGAAGGGCGCACACGCTCCGCACGGATGCTGCCAGATGCATCGGCGCTGATTCCAATGAAAGCCAAGTTGCGAAAGCGTATTCGCGGCGGCGCGCTGGCTGGCCTTGGGAAATTCGAGCCAAACCCATTTGCCGACAATTTCGGCCAGTTCGTATTGGCGAGGCAGTTGGGCTTTCAATAATTCCAAAACGGTTTGCGTGGTTAGTTCGCGGTTGCGGTTGTATGCAATCCGCTTTCCGCTTGATATTTGCTGGCTGGCGTTTGCTGGAGCCGCTGCTTCACTAGATAAATTGTTTTTCATAAGCTTTTTTTTGATGTTCGCCGTCCGTGTCTCGCCGTATGCCGCTTGCTTCACCTATCGCGGAGACATTTTTTGAACTGAATCAGTTTTATTTCCGGCGTGCATGGGGCATGACAGCGAAAGTTTCGGCGTTACCTGATAGCCGTGTCGCTGGCGTGGCCCATGCCCTTCGTCGCTGGAAATAAAACGCCCCGCGATAGCGGGAATCAGAAGTTTGAAAAAGATGGCGTAGCAGCAAGCGGGCTACGGTGTGACCTCGGCGGCGCTCCCCTTAAAAAAAACGCGCCATGTCAAAAACACTAAACAAAAATCCTCTAGCCTCGCAGAGTCGCCAAAGGCTCAAATCCGGTCGGCTCTGACGACCGTTGGTTTGTGTGCAGCGCAGCGGAAAACAAAACGCCGGTGGTCAGACTAAAATCGGGGCGGCGTGAGGGCAGGCTGGTGCAGAAAATGGCTGCACCAGCCTGTGCTCACGCAGAAGGAGGTCGTGAAACTAATTTACTGAGGCAGCTTTTTAACGCTTTCCCCAAATGCAGTGATTGCAGGATTAAGATTATTGAGAAGTCCGGCTTGAAAAGTTTTTGACTCGTTGGCGAGTTGAGCACTACCCCGTGGCGCTGTTGTTTTATTTATCCAAACCGGAGGAACGCCGCAAAAGCGACTTCCATGAGCGGTTGTCTCGACGATATGTCCAGCAACTACCCGAATCGTATCATCCTCCAAAGCCTCAACTTGAACAAAACTTTGCAAAAACACAGCCCAATCTTTTCCAATTGTTACTCTGACTCCCTTTGTATCTCTTGATACCAAACCTACACCGCGAAAACCTTGGATGTATTGATGGATTTCCAAATCATAGGCATTTCCGACGTAAGTTTCGATTTTGGTGCAGTCCTTGAGGCGGGTGGCGATTTGTTTCAAGACTGGTTCAAAGGATACGAGGATGGCTTTAGCAGCGGCAATCAGTTCATCTCGATTGCGCTTCGCCCTGTCTGCAACCAAAAAGACAGTTTCATACTCCTTTGACAAAGCTGTTAGATCGGTTTTCAGTGCCTCGGTAGTTGGCGGGTTTAACCATTCAGATAATTCTCTGGCAAAATCTCCCATTGTGGGGCGTTTCAACGGGTCGTGATTTGTCCCGCGTTCTAAAAGATAATCAAGAATTCCAGCGCGTGGATGGTTGCAGAAATTACTGAATCGCAATTGCGGAATGTCTATGTGTAGCGTGCCCGGCGGCGGAAATTTCTTACTGGAAGCAAGCACCCACAAAGTTTTTGATAAAGAGTAAACATCCGCCGGGCCAGCCGGTGTGTCTGCCGCATCGCCTTCCAGCTCTGGGGCAGTAAAATTCCGTGAACCTAGAACTTCGCTGTCTCGCGTATTTGCTTCTTTTTCTGGAAAATCAACGAGGCCGAAATCACCGATTACCGGAATATCGTTCAACATGAAAATATTCTCCGGCTTTAAATCGCGGTGATATTTGTTTTCGTCATGCAACTTCACGAGCGTTTGAGCGATGGCTTCAATATGACGAACAAGTTCCGGGAGCATTGCGACGCCTGCTAATTCTAAATCCGTAAAGCACTTCGCAAATGGAGTTGCAAGCCAAGGGCGGTCTTCCTCGGTAGAAACAACCGGCTCGTAAGCATCAATCCGAGGCAGTATGCCGAGCCGATTGGATTCGTTTGTTAGGAACTTTATTTCATCTCGAAACCTCGCTTCACGTTGTTTGCCAAAGTAGTCCGAATGAAGAAACTTTATTGCAGCCATTTTCCCTTCAGAATTGTTCGCCAACCATACGACACCATTACCACCTTTGCCTATCTCTCTTTGAAGCATCCATTGTCCGACCTGTGATCCTTGTGCGAGTTTCATGGTAAAAAGCTTCACTCCAATTATTTCGCAATGTGCTCGTCGAGTATTTCCTGCACGGTCAGGGCGACGATGACCGGCGCACAGCAATGCGGACACGTCCGGGCATGGTCGCTGACCTGTCCGCTGAATTCATGGCACTGGATGCGGGTCATATTCCTAGTTCAATTTCACATGAATCGGACAAACCTTTTGATGCAAAAAACGTAGGAGGCAAAACCGAATAACTCGTTCCATTCCTACCAAAGTCGGAATGCGTGAAATGAGTTTCTTCCATTCGGCATCACCATGAGCCGGTGTTCCAATGCTGACCTCCGCATTTATATGGCTCATGATTTCAACCCAACCTCCAAATTTCTTCCCCTCGTGAAGGAAATTGCTGCGTAGGTCATAAGCTGCTGCCATCCGCATATCAAATTCATCGGGTTTGAATCTGAAAAACTCGTCCTGACTTTCGCTCCCTTCAAAAAAGGACTCATTCACCAACTTCGACAAGCCAATACGAAACTTGCGACTAACCCGGAAGATGCGACGAATTTTGTCGGCCTTCACATCCCCCAACTTCTCTTTAATTTCGATTAGAAGTTCCTCCGTGTCGTTGCCATAAATGCCATCCCCGGAAAAATCGAGCCCACTAACAAGAACTTCTCCCGCACTTACCAAGCTGAGAAACGCAAGTTCTGTATCAGATTCAAAAAGTTGCAATGCTTGCAGGTAAAAGCGGCCAGCAGCGAAAGCGAGGTCTAATTCCTTCGCTACAGGTTTATTTTCATTTATCTCCAGAAACACAGCATCAAGTATGGGTAAAAGCGACTTCGCCTCATGCAATTCTAACTTTATTCCCAAATCTTTTCTAGGCTTCGAGCTTGTCGGCAGCGCATCAACCAATTTCCGCACCTTCGGCGGCTGAATGTCCGGCACGCAATGAATACCATGTGACTGAACAAACCCCAAATTATCAAATCTCTTTCCGAAATATGCACTGAGCACAACGCAAAAAAAATCTCCAACAAAGTCATACCAAGGTGGTTGGCGTTTCTTTTCTTCTTCATCAGACAGCTCTCGTTCTCGAAAGGTCAAAACAAAGAAGGAGCGATGAAAACGGCCTGAAGGGTCGAATATCTCCATATTGTTCTTATGCATTGGCCAAGCGTGTGTCAGACAGAAAGAATCCGTTTGCATCTCGCCGCTAAAATGCGCGGGCGATGAAAAAGCAATTTTATATGTAAACTTGTCTAGTTTCGGAACGCTCATTGGTTTTTGCTATGCCAGTTTCTTCGCGATGTGCTCGTCGAGGATTTCCTGCACGGTCAGGGCGACGATGACTATTTTGAACTGCGCTTTCATCGTGAATATTTTCCGCCCTGTTTGCGCGCTCGGCCAAGCGTCACCAGCGTTTCGAGAATTTCTGCCACGTCGGCGGGTTCGGCGCGTTTGAATAACTTTGCCAAGTCGCCGGTCGTGGCGGCTGCGCCGAAATGATGCAAGGCGGTTTCCACCGCCTGCACGCGTTCGGCCATTTTTTTCGGCCATGCAGATTTTGCGGCGCGGGCGGGTGCGGCGTTTTTTGGCTTGGCCTTTTTCGCCGGCTTGTCGTGACCGGCGGGCAAAATCATTTCCGCCTGGCCTTTGGCCTGATACTCCGGGCGCAACCAATGGACAATGCCGCGCTTTTCCTCGGCGGCGCGCTCGGCGTTCAAGGCGACGAGCCGTTCAAGAATTTCCGCGTCGGTCAAGGTGGCCGGCCAGCCGTAGGCGGCGAATACGGCTGCGTCGAGGTCGTCGTGCAACTGTTTCAAGACGGAGACGAGGCCGGCGTCGTGGATGATTTTTTCTTTGTCGGTGAGTTTTTCACCGGCGCGGATTTTTTCCAGGACGTTGTAAAGGCCGGTGAGCGCGAGGCCGTGCTGGGCTTGGACGCGCTTACGGTGCGCGTCCAATTCCTCCGCCAGTTTGCGAATGCGCTCCTTTTCCACGTCGCCGCAAAGTGGAAATGGAAACGGATCGAAGCAGCGCGATTTATTGTAACGCGGATCATTACCAACGCCTAGCCTGCCGCCAGCCGTCAGTGAAAAAGCAACGTGAATCCGGCTGCTCAAAATGCCGAGATAAAAGGCATCATCAAGAGCGATGGCGATGACCATGTTATCCGGCAAAATCTCTGCATCAAGAAACTGGAAGAAACGATGTTTGGACGTTTCTGTCGTGGCGATGTAACGACTAATCCCGGCAAGCGCGGGTCTGAAATCGCGGCGTGGCTCGCCAAAAATCCACCAGTTGTCCCGATAGGTCGCTCGGTTGTTCGTGTCACGCTCCGGCTTCACGCGGGTCAAAACAAGCTGATAAACGGCTGGAAATTTTTCGCGAACTTCAGCAACTGTCACGCCAAAAAGGTCAATCACCATGACGCCGCGCGGTGCGTCGTTTAGGTCTTTGCCGTTCCGATATGGACGGATGATTTTTTCCAGCCCTTTGATTTTTCCGATTCCAAGTGCTTTGGCTTCCTCTGGCGTGACGATGAAACCAGAACCGTGAAGTTTTACGCCGGGACAGCTCAAGCCGTCATTTGCATTTAGCGAAACCGCACTGCTCACGTCTGCGCCGGTGGTGAGGTCGGCAGAAATTATTCCGGGATGGGACTTGAACGAAACTTTTTCCGAACCGTCGGGCTGCGGTTCCTCGCCGGTCACCTCCAAAAGTTCGCCGGGGCATTTGCCCGCCGCGCCGACGGTCATGGCAATCCGCACGGCAGCACCTTCCGCCGTGTCCACCCACGGATGATCGGGAATGGCAAAGAGCAGCGACAGCGGCGGCTGGGCGGACAATTGCGCCTGCACCACGCGGCGCGCAAAAGTCTGGCGCAAGCTGTTTGTGGTGATAAGGCCAAAGCGTTTTGCCCGTCCAGCGCGAACGAGTTCGGCGGCTTTGTGCCACCAATACAAAACGAAGTCGGCGGATTCCGGCACGTCGGAATAAGTGGCGCGGAGCGTTTCGGCGTAACCGTCGCCCAAATCTTCACGCATCCGCGCCGTGCCGATGAACGGCGGATTGCCGACGATGAAATCGGCCTGCGGCCATTCGGCGGGCTTCGGGTTGGCGTAGGTGAGCAACGGCACGCGCTTGGTTTCGTCCGGCACTTTGCGGCCTGTCACCATGTCGGTTTTCTGGCTGCGCCGATCCCAAACGGTGATTTCCTTTCCGGCCTGGTCACGCGCGGGCTGCGGTTCGCCGTCGTATTTAAGCACGGCGTCGCGGCACTGGATGTTTTTGAACGCCCGCAAAATCGGTTCGGGCGGCGTGCGTTTGCCATGCAATTTGAAATGCCATTGCAAATAGCCAATCCACAAAACCAGTTCCGCGATGGCGGCGGCGCGGGGATTGATTTCCAGGCCAAGAAATTGGTGCGGGTCAATGGTGTTGGTGGCAAGTTCAAGTTTGAAGGTGTCGCCAAACTGCGCGGCGAAATCGAGGACTTCACCCTCCAGAATTTTTAGATGTTGCAAGGAGACGTAAAGGAAATTGCCAACGCCGCACGCGGGATCAAGCACGATCAACCGGCATAATTTTTCGTGAAACGCATTCACCTCGGCGCGGGCTTTTTTCAGGTTGCCGGCGCGGGCTTGCGTGAGGACAGCGGCGCGGACGTGTTCCCATTCGGCGCGGAGCGGTTCAATGATGGTCGGCAAAACGAGGCGCTCGACATAGGCGCGCGGGGTGAAGTGCGCGCCAAGCTGGTGGCGTTCGTCGGGATTCAAGGCGCGTTCAAGCAGCGTGCCGAAAATGGCGGGTTCGACGTTGCCCCAATTCTGGCGGGCGGCTTCCTTGAGCAGGCTCAATTGCAGGCTGTTAATGGGCAGCACGGAGCAGTTCTCAAAAAGACCGCCGTTGAATCGAAGCAGTTTGCGATTCAGAACAACGGAATAATCGGTGCCTTTCTGCATTTCCTCGAACAAGGTGCGGATTTTTTGCACGAAGCCTTCGCCGGTCGCCGGAAGTGATTCGAGCAGTTCCGTAAAACTGTTTTTGGGCAATAACTCGACATCCTCGGCGAACATACAGAACAAGCAGCGCGTGAGAAATTGCGCGACAATGTCGGGTTCGTGTCCGGCGAGTTCCAACGACTTGGCGAGTTCGGCGAGATGGCCGGACACTTCGCGGGTGACATCGGCGGAATGTTTCGACGGGTCGAGCGCGGCGGGATTCGTCCAGATGAGGCGGAGCCGTTCGCGGATTTTTTCGTCGGCGAGGTCGGCCAGCCGGATGCGGAACGTGCGCGGGTCGGGAAACGGACGGTAGGTTTTGCCCGCCTGCGAGAAATCTTCAAACAACTCGAACGAGTGGCCGACATCCACGACGATGATGAACGGCGGGTTGTCATCGGGAATGGCGCGGATGTAGCGCTCGGCCTGTCCACGCGCCTTGATCATCGCTTCATCCCAGGCTTCGGTGCCGCGCACGGGCTGGGAAGATTTTTTGCGGCTAAACAATCCGGTTTCCTCGGCGGCGAGTTCAAGCTGTGAGGCTTTGGCCTTAGCCTCCTGAAACTGTTTGGATTCAAGGACGAAACAGGCACGGCGATAAAGGTCAATTCGGCCAATGCTGGTGGTGCCGTCGGGGTGATGTTCCTCGACGGGAAACTCGAAAAAATAGCCTTTGGCCGGGTGCGGGTCGGGACGCGGCACGTCCAGCAGGTCGCAAAGTTCAATCAGGAACGGCTGCGAATTTGCCCGTTCGGATGGACTGGCCGCTGACCAATGCGAAATAAAATCCTGAACTTCCCGCTTCGGCATGGTGCGAACGATAGCAAAGGCAGTGTGGCGGCAGCAAGTGCGCGATGTATGCGCAAGCCAAATTGCGACGGGAGCGGCGTTTGGTTCGCAGCGCATTTGGCGGAGAATCCAACGCTGTTCTGGTCGCACCATTCAGTTCCCCGGAGTGACGAAACTTGGCTGCCGGAATGGAGCGGCAAACTGGGCGGAGTGGAGCTTTGTGCCGTTTGGTCGCGTGGGGTGTCCTGGGGCAAGCCAGTCTTTCGGCTTACGGGTCTTTCCGTTGGCCGGAAGTCTGGCGTGGGGGCCGGGTGCAAATTTCAGCGCGACGGAACGAGCACACAAGCGGAACGGAGGCTGGGTTGCCGCGGAATGGAGGCAGCCAAGTTTGGTCACGACTTCGGGCAGGCAACCGATTAGAATTTGCGGTGTTCAAAAGTCGTGAGTTTTAATTTTCCACCAGACGAGGCATTGCAGAGAAAGGCCGCGAATAAATTGCGGAAACTTCTGCTAGAACGGTCGTTCATGGAAAGGTGGGACCCGGTGACGAAGGAATTGAAATGGGTCATCGGCGGACGTCCAAACGCTGCTCAACACGAGAAGATTCTGCCGGATTATTGTTACAACATATTCGACCTATACGCGCGAACGATTTTCAAAACATTTACGCCATTATCTGAAGTATTGACGATTACGGACAAGAAACTCGCCGCCACCGCCAAGACTGTCGAAGAAGGCCGGGCGGCCATGAAAATAGACTGGGAAAAAATGGGTTCCGTGTTTTCTATGGGTGAACGAGCTATGATGTTTTTTTTAAATGAAGCAGAACCATGGCTGAAACGAGAAGGACTTTTGGATTTGCCACCAAAAAAGGACGACGAAATTCACCATTTACTCTTTGGTGATCGTTGGATGAAGGCGAAGTTGGCAGAAATTCAAGCGCTGGATAAAGCCAAACCTGCCGAGGAAATCATCGAGAAGCAGATAAACGCATTGGAAGAGACGACAAAAAAGGCGGTTCCAGAATGGCACCAAAAGGCGCGGGAGTGGGAACCTGGCGCAACGACAAAATTTCATACGGGAGCGGCCAAGGGTTCGGCTGGATTTCTCAACCAGGCTGGTGAATTGCACGGCGAAAAGAAAATCAAACACAAGAACACATACGAATTTTTGCTGATCTGCTGGCCTGAAATTGAGGAAATGATAAAAGCAAAAAAGCGAATGGAAGATTTGTGGAACTGGCTGCTTCCGTTCAGTCATCCCTATTGGATTGAAATTCAAGACCTAGATCAACTCGTCAGCCTGGCCCGTTCCATCAAGTTGAAACTCAAAAATGCGGGGCGTCCTCCTAAGCCCCGGAAATGTTGAAGTCAGTTTTTTTTCCACTTCATAGTTCTTCTCCGTGCGCCGTGTTTAAATGGCAGCATGGAAATTGGTAAAACAACTTCTATCGCAAACGCACAAAGGGCGGGAAACCGTGACCAGCGGTGCAATTCCATGTCCGTGCCCGGCTGCGGACAGGAACACCAAACCACGCCGGCAACAAGAAACGAAAGGCAGTAACATGATAATGACCCTAACAGTGTTCAAGGAAGTCCACAACACGTGGCCGGCCAAGAACGGAAAACCCGCGGGCGAATCGTATGATTTGCTCTGCATGGACAACAGTAACCCGCCGGAGCATCGGATGGAAGAGATGCTCTATTACCGGACCAAGGACGAAGAACGGCCGAAGGTCTGGGGCAAATCGGTTGGCACGACCATCCAGGTGGGAGTGTCGAAAATCCGGCATGGTGAGAACGGTGGCAAAGCCACGATGCTCGGCAGCATCATCACTGAAGCCAAGAAGTAAAACCGTATGGCTAAAAATCCTCGGATAGACAGAAACTGGCGCGATCCGATCCGCAAATCCGAGATCGCCACGGACTTTGGTATTTCACTGGCGCGAATCCAGTGGGATTTTTTTGCAACCCTGACCTTCGCGGGCAATGTGCCCAAACCTCAAATTGCGTATGGTCTAGCTTGGCGCTGGTTGCAGGAATTGGCCAAGGTCTGTGGCGTGCCCTATAGCCGTCTTCTCATAGCACTGCGAGGTGAAGAAGGCGAAAAGAATGGGCGTTTCCACTACCACTGTCTGGTAGGCGGGACTACTACTCGCAACTATCGCACGCTGCAACATCAGGCTGAACATCTGTGGAAGATTCAGACCGGTGGGGCACGGGTAGATGTTCGTCAATATAACCGCGCACTGGCCGGCGCGGACTACGTTGCGAAGTGCCTGGGGGCAAACGCATACGAGCTGAACAAATACAGCTTTGCGAACACGGTGACGCTGTCTTCGTCGGTTATCCGCCTGATAGCGGGTATCGACGAGAGTGGAGACAGACGCTGCGGCCGGGACACATGAAAAAACGGGCTGGTGTCGAAATTGCGAGGGTTTAACGGCTAGGGCGTTCCTCGCGCGAGTAAGCTTTACGATGAGACAGCCTCGGTGGTTGCGGGCATGGGAAATCATGCGCTGGCTTGCCCCTGAAAGCAGGGATGTTGGCGCGATCAAATGATTCCCGAAAATCCGCCAGCGGATACCGCCGATAAAACGCCAAAGCAACTGTGGCGCGTGTCAAATTTAACGGATTCCTTGGCCGAGGGGTCGGTGGGCGGGCGCGGAGC
>Ga0302277_1000054_pt1 | contig 90842 bp, 67 predicted proteins | sample III_Bog_N3_1_FD_198759 | JGI IMG/M metagenome (GOLD analysis project Ga0302277, IMG submission 198759) | Peat permafrost microbial communities from Stordalen Mire near Abisko, Sweden - III_Bog_N3_1 | ecosystem: Environmental > Terrestrial > Soil > Wetlands > Peat | place: Sweden: Abisko... | reverse complement strand
GCGGATCGGATCTGCACCAACTGGTCGACCGGAAGGTGCGATGGGCAAACTTTGGAACACTTTCCACAATCGATGCAGGCTTCAGCATCCCGGCGAATCTTTGCAGGGCTGAATATCGAGGCGAGCCGCAAAAGCGCACCATACGGACAAAGATACCGGCACCAAAAGTTCTGTACCAGCATGGACAGTAGAACCAATAGCGCGATGACGATTGCTGCAGTCTGTCCTATGTCGCGGAAGAAATGCAACATCTTGACATCAGCGACCAGACCGTACGTTGTGGACATGAAGTCATGAATCGCCTCCGCAGACATTGCGCCAATGACGAAAATGAAGAATCCCAGCAGCAGGTACTTCAGGCCGCGAAGTGGAATATCAAGCCACTTGGGCAAACGCGGATTGCGACCAAATACCTTTCTGCCAACCGTACACAGCAGTTCCGAAAGAGTTCCCACCGGACAAAGCCAGGAACAGAAGGCTTTCTTCAGCAAGAGGCTCATGAGCAAGAAAGCAATGAACAGAACCATTGCAGCCGGATGGATGGCCGGCACATGGCCAGTAAGAAGGAGGTACTTTGTGTTCATGAGGCCTGCGATAGGCAACCAGCCCTCGGCGCCAGCCGGGCGCGGTGCATTGAAACCCTCGCCACCAGCGAGCGTTACCGGGACATCCACGGTGACTGGCAGGAACACACGGAGTGGCACAACCTGGCCGGCTTCCAGCGAACGGCCGAGATCCTGCGCGATTACGTTCGCAAGGGATCACGCCTGTATATCGAGGGCGTGCTACGAACGCGTTCCTGGGACGACCGGCAGACCGGCCAGCGCCGGTACCGCTCGGAGATAGTCGTCAATGAGATCAGCCTATTGTCGCCTCCGCCCGATGGTGGCAGTAATGATGTGGAGCACTACGTCAGCGGGCAGGGCTTTGCGCTGCCCGAGTTCAGCGAGGAACCGGAGATCACGCAGGAAGAAGTACCTTATTGATCCAAGCGCAGACTGCGCCTGAGGCAAGAGCAATCCATATTTCGGCCCTCTCACGGAATATTGGCTGCAATGGATGCAAGGCGTCCTTCGATGAGTGGAACCCGCTCGTTGTCCAGGACAAATCCAGGAAGGACGTCAAGAAATCCTGGTTCGGCAAGCAGCATCTTCGCGGCATCCGCAAGATACCGCCGAAGCGATAGTGGAGCCCCGGCAATCTCCTGCAGCAGCGTCTCCCGTCCCTCGATGACAGCAACAAAATCTTCAAGATCGTGGCTGGCCTGAAAGTCCATTTTGCCTCGTCCCCGGAATGCTTCCATCTTTGTTCCCAGGAAGAACGGTGCGGTGATCACCCGGATCGATTGTCCGCTGGGCAGAGTCACTGTGAACGCATCTTTGAGGGTTGGCTCATACCAGATGTTGGTGAACCCGAGCACTTCTTCGCTGAGCGCCAGCACATCCAATGTCAGGCCGCCGTTGTGCCAGCGGCATGTGAGAGGGTTTTCCCCTTCGTCCTCCGTGAAGTGGACCTTGCGAAGACGTTCTGAGAACGCGATGTAATCGGCATATGTGACAATTTCAGTGATTACATCGACATCGTTTGTTCCTCGAATTGGAGCGGCGGCCTTGTCGGTAATCAACAGCCCGAGCGTCACTCCACCTACAAAAACAATCTCGTCCAGAAATGGAGCGAGCTTGCGGACCGCATCTTCCAAAAGAGGCAGATTCGGATCAGGCATTGATCTCCTTTTCGAGAAGCTCGACCGCAAGGTTTCGCTCCCGCGTTCTTCCGCTGCGAATTGCATCGCAGAGAGCGAGAACGCCATAGAACTTTGGATCAAGCAACGCGGCTTTGGGCGCCCCCTTGTAGAGCGGGGCAAGGGACATTCCCCTAACCTTTCCCGCTGCGTACGGCCAAACCGCAGGAGGCTCGCCATCCTCCAGTAAGCGCGATTTGAGCGGCTCAGCCGCAGCGGCCGTGGGAACGCCTCGAACGAGAGGTCCCTTTGCGGGTGGAAAGACATACTTTATTCCATGCGCCAGAAACTCCATGAGCGCAGATCGGTTGACCCTTTTCTCTCCATTGGACAGGTAGAGCAAACCTGCATCCGCACAGCGCTTCAGAGCCTTCGATACCTCGGAAGGAGAGATGAATAGACTCTCCGCCAGGTTTTTCGATGGCACCTGAGACCCATTCTGGATGGCGAGTTTGAGGAGAAGCGCAACGTCTTGTCCTTGCATGTGTCCATTGTAGTCCTCATATTTCCAATTTGGAAATTGGAAATTCGATCCAAGCGCGGAAGATGCAATGGACCAGCGCACAAGAATTTACGGCATGAATCATAGGGAGCGCCCGCTGGAGCACTCTCAATCATCTGGTCAGAAAACGTAGGCCCCCAGCCGAAGCATGTGAAGTATGGCCGCAACAAAGTTCACAGAAGCCGAGCGCGAGAAGCTCTTCGCGCAGCTCGAAGCGCCGTTCGATCCGGCGCTCGTCAAGTGGCGCGTGATGCGCACCTTTGACTATGGCCGGAGCGGCGTCATTCTGCCCTTTGCCGATCCGCGCGCCTACACAGACAGGCTCAACGATCTCTTCACGCCGTCGGGATGGACGCGCGAGTACACGATCTCGACCGTGCCGTCGCGCTGCCGCATGCAGCGGGGCAAGGCGATCGTGACCAGCAAGGTGCTGGTGGCCACGGCCTTGACGATCACGCGGCTGGGCAGCCACACAGGCACCGGCGAGGAGTGGGCCGACCGCGAAAACGCCGTTACTGCGGCGGACGCCCAGGCCTTCAAGCGGGCCTGTAGCTGTTTTGGGCTGGGCCGCTACCTCTACCGCTTCGGGGAGACCCGCGTGCGGCTGAATTCCCGCGGCGAGCCGATGGCGATTCCGACCCTGCCCGAGTGGGCGCTGCCGCCAGGCATGACTATGGCTCAGGCGAACGGCCTGGCCAGCGACACGCGCGGCCCGGTCGATCAGCGGCTGACGGCAGAGATCGAGGGCTTTCGCGGGACGCTGGGAGAGCCAATCTATGCGGAGATTCTGCGCAGGGCCGGGCACAGCCGCAACGCGCGGACCATCCCCAACGCGGAGAGACAGAAACAGACCATCGAAAAGATGCAGGCCGCGACGCGCGGTTTCGAGCGGCTGCGTCATCTTGCCGAGTTGTCAGGCGACGCGCAGTTCTTCGCCGTGACGGAGGGCTTCAAGATCTCGTCGGTCACCGAACTGCCGAGCTTGGCGGCGTTGAAGCAACTGGTCGAGGATCTCGAATCCCTGGCCAACCAGCAGGTCGCGTAGCCAGCGCTTCAACGCCGGGAGGAAATCATAGGAGAGATCAGCATTCTGCGTCCAAGGCGCAGCCTTGTCAGTATTCCGGTTGTCGAAGCCGCCTACTGCGAGAGTTGCGCCTCGGTCTCGAACTCCAGCGGGGGATGTTGCGGCGTATGCGGCAACATCTCCGTTTGGCCGCTGGCCGAGTTGGTACCGCAGCCGCCGATGGGGCCACACTCAGGATCGGTATCGGCTCGGCGCTTCGTACCAACTATGCGAATCGAATTGGTCAGAGCGGCGTAAAAGACCCGTTCGGTCCACATCTCATCGCTATTTGAAGGCCGTGACGCTGCTCAAGCTCGCGCCAAATCGCATCCAGGCAAGCGGGCCAGCGGCCAGCCTGGCGCCACTGCTGCAAAGGCGTCGAACCCTTCATAGCTCCCGGCTTCCGCTCCAGCACATCGAGGTAGTGTTCGAGATCGAGAATCTCGTGACCGCGTCCGTAACAACGTGTGTGCCACGCCGCCACCTTGTTGTTGTGCATGATCTCTACGGTCAGTGGACCAACCACCGCTGTTACGCGCAACCCTGGCCAGAGCGAAGTCGAGTACCAGTTGGTCTTCATCTTCACGGGGCCCTTACCATCCACAAGCAGTGGATAGAGCAACTCGTGGATCGGAAAACCTTCTGCCGCCAGCGGTGACAAGTGCTCGCGTTCCAACTCGCTGGCCGCGCCGATCGTCATGCTCCTGCCGATGATGGGGCGGCCGCGGTTGGCAACACAGTCGGCCAACACTTGTTGGTTCAATGCGTTCAGATCGCTGGCCTCCGGCACGGGCACAAGCAAGTTGCGCCGGAACCAGCCCAACTCACTTTCCACGCCGCCTTTGTCGTTGCCGCTGGCCGGGTTGCAGTACTCGCTCTGATAGCCCCAGTGCGCCCGGAACGCGATGATCCGATCTGTCTCTACCCGCTGATATCCGCGCAGAATCTTCTTCACCACGGACTTCATGTTGTCGTAGCGCAGGGTCTTGAAGACACCGCCAAAGTACTCGAACGCATGTTCGTGGGCTTCAAGCAAAGCCTGTTGCGTGGCGTGCGGATAAGCCCGATGGAAGGCATCGCCAGAACCCATGCTGCGCATCGCGAAGAACTGCAGCTTCACAACTTCGCCGCCCAGCTTGGCCATCCCCTCGAACCAATCCACCTGAGCTTCCTGGCCCAACTTATAAGTCTGCGGCACGAAAACCTCCCGTTCACTGAGCCCCAGTTCTCGCTTCCGCACCTGCACATAGCGCCGCACCGTTGCTTCCCCGACGGGGTAATCCGGATGCTCGTGGCACAGGCGCATCCATATCCGATGAGCCGTGTGCCGCTGCTTGCGTGGCGCATTTACATCCGAGGCGAGCATCTGCTCGATGTGTTCCTTGACCGGACCCAGCCGCGGCGCTTCTCGGACTACTGCTTTTCGATCGGGAGGAATCGCGTTCTTGATCGCTTGCCGCACCATCCGCCGGTGCACACCATGCTTCTTCGATAGTCCCTGAATCGTCTCCCCGGCCGCATACGCCCGCCGGATCACTTCGAATAGCTCCACCTTATGCCTCCTGTCCATCTCCGAATCCTTACATCCGGGCTTGTACAGGTGGGCCAATTTAGATGAGGGAACTCATGCACGAATGGAGTCCAGGCTGACAACCAATGCAGCCGCGATCCGTTCTTCTGTCAGGCCGTTTTTCAGTGCCTCCAACAACATGAAATGCTGCGCAACGGCGGGTATGTGGTTAACGTGGCGGTTATACGTATAGGCTTCGTCGTCGGTGGCGAGCAGGCACTTGACCTCCTTCACCCCGATCGACTTGAGTATTTCGAGACGCACATGGCCATCGAGGAGAAGATAATCACCAGGACCTCTCGGATAGACCACCAGGGGTTCAATCACGCCAACATGTTTCAATGAAGCAGTGAGTTGTTTATAAAACTCTCCGCTTCGATGACTTTGCGTGACCTCCTTCTGCGGCACGATGATATCGAGTGGCAGCAATACGACTTGCTTTTCAAAAGCCGCTTTCATAGAATCGTGTGACATCGCGTTTTCCCCTACTCTAGTCGAGCCTTAAGCTGCTTGGGCATGTCGTTGATACCTTCCGCCCGCAGTAGAGTGATGAAATTCTCGTCGCCCAGAAGTTGCCGCATGACAGATGTAAGCAAAAGAAGGCGCTCTTTCGTCATCTCCGCTTTCGCGATCAGAGCCTTTTGCTCCCGAACCCTCTGCTTATATACCTCGACCAGCATGTTGCCTGTGACTTTACGCCGGACATCTTCTGCCTTGCCCGCCTTCTGCCTCTTCTCGATTCGCTTGGCGATTAAGCGCCGTGCAGCGGCCAGTTTTATTCCTCTCAATTGCCCCGATTCGTATGCCTCTGAAAGAGCCTGGGATATCTCCGCATCCTTTCCGGTCGCTATTTGTGCGGCGACGCTGATTGGCAGTCTTCCCGCCTCTACGGCTTCGATGAGCGCAGCTTCCTTGTGTTCAACCAGGTGCACAATGCCAGCAATGTACATACGTTCCATGCCGAGCTTTCTGGCAATATCCGCAACGTTATTGTCGCGCTCCCGAAGGCTTCGGACTTCGCGAATGCTATCCCTATTGGAGGGCGGCCGCCTTGCGATGTTCTCAACCAGGCTCATGAGGAACTGATCTTCGCGCGTTGCCTCGATAATGATCGCTGGTATTGCCGTTTTGCAGGGAAGCTCCGATCGCCTTCAGTCGCGCGTGCAGGCCGTCTTGATCCTGAGCCATGACGCTTCGTGTACCGGTGACGACAACGCTTTCTTGCACATCAAACTCGAGCGTCCGAAACATTTGTCTGGTGTAGTCTATGTAGATCCTGAATAGCTCGGGCTCAGGATTCCCCTGGACAAAGGCCAGGATCAGCGCTTTGCCGGCATTCTGCTCTTGGAAGCTGGGAGAAAATCGAGGTGCGAAGAGTGGGTGGAGCCGGTCGACAAAGATCTTAGCCTGAGCACTCATCTGGCCCATGAAGATTGGCATGCCCAGAACGATTGCCTGGGCCTCCAGAATCGAGTTGTGGATGCGAGGCATGTCGTCTTGGATTACGCAGCGGCGGTCCTTGGTCTTGCACGCAAAACAGGCGTGGCAAGGCTGAAGGTCAAGTCTGGCCGCGTTCCAGGACCACACCTGTGCACCCAGATCACGGGCACCTTCGAGGATGGTGCCTACCACCCAAGCCGTGCTGCCCTGAGGACGGGGACTGGCGGAAAATCCAACGATGTTCATGTGGTCTTGTCGCAATGTTGCGCTCCTTTCGCCGCAAGCATTAATCTCGCTTGGACGCTGATGTATGCGCTCGCCTGATGATCATCTGGCGAGCGCATTCGGAGACGCTAGTCGAGCCATGCCAAGGGCGTGGCTGACGTGTACTCGACGACCGACTGAGCATGTCACTCTGAAACCAAGTCGTCGTTTTTCGCGACTATGATAAGACTACATCGATTGAAGGAGGGATAGCAAGGTTACCCGCGTGGGTGTAGGGTCCGGTATCAATATGTCGCCATTGCGCACGTTTTCCGGATCTCGCCGCTGCTATGAGACTGTAATCGTCCACCGGACAGTTTCTGGTTGATCGACACTCCCACACGTATCTGGCGAGGATGATGCTGGTTCCCTCACGGGATTTCCCTCCGGCAGCCCACATCATCGAGACCGGAACAGAGTCGTTTCGCTTTCGACGAACGCTGGAAAGGAGCAAAAAACGATGAGCAGTCCAGCCGGAAAAGCGAACTCAGCAACTCACTCGGCAATCACACCGCCAAGCGCCACTTGTCCAGGCCGATGGCGGAATCTTCCGTGGCTATGCCAGCCGCCGATAGGAACTGGGGAGCATCACGCTCGCCGCGACAGTGCCCGCGACCTATAACCAGGCATTCGCGGCAATTGACTCGGTTGACGAAGGAGAGAACGGCTTCTTGGAGCATGGTCGGCTCGATCAGTTGAGAGTATCGAGGACGGCCTGTTCTTTCAGGTATCTTACTGCCCAGTTCCGCTGCCCAACAGATGTTCAGCGCTGGCTGTTCGAGCGACTCCAGGCGTCTCTTGCATGGTCTGCTCCGGCCCAATCGGCTGCACTTTGAAGTGATCGAACTCCGCATGGGCATACGCGACCGTTCCCAAGCCAACCATGCCCTTGGCAAAGCTCACATCGGAGATTGTCTCGACCGTCACTCCATCAATCTGCGCGGCGATGCGGGCGCCCTGGAATGTAAGTGCGAGGGTATGCCACCTATGAATGCCAAGCGCGGTCACCTTGCCCTGCGCCAGCACCGCTTCCTCCTGCGTGATATCTTCCTTCTCGCTTCCCTTGTCCGTCGTCTTCCGCAACGACCAATCGCCGCTATCGGCCACACGCAACACATAGGCGTTGGGCACATCCATACCGCTCATGCCCGACAGGCGTCCGATGAGATCGGCCGATCCCGGTTGCTCCAGGAGAACGTCAGTGGAGACGCGGTAATCCTGCCAATCCAGATTGCCTACCATGGTAAAAGGGCGATTGGCGGTCCTCTTCCATGAGATAGGCTCTTCCGGGACGACTTGGCGCACGCAGATGCCACGCCGGCCGCCGACGCATTGCGCGGTCTCGAATCCCCCAACCATATCCGAGAAGTATCTTGGCATCTTTCCGTCGGCATAACTCTCGAAGTTATCCGCGAAGGGCAGGGCAAGAGGCGCGGAAGCCGGAGCAACGGCGTCGCCCCTGGTCTGTCCCGTCGTAGTCGTCACGGTGTACATATGTTCCGGTTCAAGATCGAGCGAAAACTCTCCCTGCACGGGATGAATGTCAGCCTGTTTCACAAACCAGTCCGATGGATTGCCGGAACTGAGATTGGTCGTCCAGAGATGCAGCGTATCCTGGTGAAACCCTGCGAGTCTGAAGTGCTCCGTCTCCGAGCCTTTCGCCTCGACGGTTTCCACAATCAGGCTGAAGTTCGCGTTGTCCGGCGACTTCAGCGCCACATAACTTCCATGCGCGCCCGTTGCGTCTCCGCTGAAAAATCCCGATGCGCTGCCAATGTAGCGCCATCCGGGCTGGGTGAACTGGGAAGTATGCGCCATTACCCAAAGCGCGGGCGTCACAACGTAATGCCCAGACCAAGGCTGATTGCACTTGATAAAGCCTATGTCGTCGTAGGGCAGGTTGTCGTACATGGCGCTCACAATAGGCCAATAGATGGAGGCCGTAGCCTGCCCGGCGATATAGTTGCGGTTGATGTTGCGCGCGACTTCGTTGTAAGCAAGCTTCTCGTCGAAGTGGGCTTCGCTATCCCAAATTGGCTTTCCCAATTGCAGCGCGTCGGGGGTGGCGTAGCCGCTCCACCAGGGACCATGCACTCCCACTATGTCAATTGCATCGTTCACCGCCGGGTCCCTTTTCATCTCCGTGGCGATATCCCACAGCTTGACCTTCACCCAGTCATCGGAAGCGATAACTTGGATGTTGGCGAAACCGTTGGCGCGGAGGGCCACCCTCAAATCCTTGTAGAACGGAAGGTCGTAGCCGTGCTCATTGCGCCCGCCCAGATAGTCGATGGACAGATGATGATCGGATTGCGCATGTTTGAGCCACTTGATGATGTAGTCAATCATGTCGCGGGACCAGTACTTTCCATCTCCCACCCAGTGCGGAGCCCCCCACGGCAGGGCGACGAGCTTGATTTGCGGATTGCGCGCCCTGGCTTGCTCCATCAACCACCACTCGTATCCGCGCCGGTAGTTCTCGTCCGTCCTTTTATGCATGTGGCTCGCTTCGGAGCCGTCGGTCGAGTCCATGTCCGCGCCAATTTCCACCTTGAAAATCTGCATACTCGCGCCGTAGTTCGGCTTGAAAAGGTAGTCCAGAATCTGGCTCCGATAAGGCTCAGGGTAGTCGATCAGCAGCCTGGAATTCCCTCCGCCGCCGCTGATTGCGCCCACGCCGTCAAAGATCCTGCCTTTGCTCTCCCCATCAATGACAATGGTCTGCCCTGCTGCGGATAGCGATAAAACAAAAGGGACAATGACAGCGAGCGCAGCAAGACTTATCGCACGGCTTCTCCACAATGAGCGCATGATTGGGTTCTCCTGAAAGACCTGATTCTTCCATTCGTTTCATCGTCAACGCAAGCGGACTCCGCACGCAATCCATGGCATTCGCACCCGCCTGAACGGCAATCACGTTGTGTTCGAAACCGGAGTGCGCAACGGGCGCGTCGCATCCGAGTCGCGTCGGAGAGAATTGCAATTCACCTGTCTACCTCCCCTGCGAGACTCTGTACAGCACACTCGCATGGGGCCGCAAAGCCACCGTTAAAGCGGTCGCTTTTCCGCTGTCTTTGTGCAGCCAGAGATCGCGGACCGCGGCGCCTTCCCAGGGAAGGCCGATCCTGCTCCATGGCAAATCTACCGTTTGCATCGCATCCCCGACATTGAAAACACCGACGTACTTTGCCCCTCTCCTGGGGTCGTCTGCCGTCCACACAATGATGTTCGCGTCACGATATGCTTCACGGCCGTTGTCGCTGTGCTGGTCCACATCCAGGACTTCCGCGTTCGTAAGCAGCCCGTACGTGAAGGAGTCACTTGTGGGCAGGTCGCCGCCCATCATCAGGGGAGAACGAAAGATCGACCAAAGCGACATCAGCGTGTATTGCTCATCCTGCGTAAGCAGACTCTTGCGATCATCGCCCCTCTCCGCTCGAATCCCGATGTGTCCCAGAGGAAGCATATCGGCATCGGGAAAGCCATTCGCGTGGACCTTTCCCTGCCATTGCGCCATCAGGTCAAATTGCGCACGGATGTCCTTCCAGCGGTCCCAGAAGTCGTTCGAGATGCGCCATAGCTGCGCATCTGCTTTCAGCTGTTCGTATCGGTCCACGGGCGCAGGACCAGGCGACAAGCTAAGCACGATGGGGCGGCCTGACTTGTTCAACGCGGCGCGGAGGGCATGGATCTCCGCCCCATGGAAGGGCAGGCTCATGTCGTCCGCCTTCACATAATCCACACCCCAACTTCCGTACAGGCGCGCAATGGAATCGTAATACGCCTGGGCGCCAGGCTTGGACATATCCACGCCGTAGGTGTCCTCCATGCCTTCCCAGTGGCAAACATCTACCTTATCCGCAACATCTGCAGCATGATAGCTCGTGCCCTCAATGGGCAGGTTTCTATCCACAGCCTCACGCGGAATGCCGCGCATGATGTGAATGCCAAACTTCAGGCCTCTTCTATGGGCATAGTCCGCAAGGTCTCTGAAGCCGTTCCCGTTCGCAGCGGAGGGAAAGCGGTTCAGCGAAGGGACGAATCTTCCGAACTGGTCCATCGTCACTTTGCCCCGCGCAATGTAGCCATGCGCGTGAGCATCCGGCTGGTACCATTCGATATCGACCACCACATACTGCCAGCCAAACGGCTTCAGGCGGGCCGCCATGGCGTCCACGTTTGCCTTCACTTCATCTTCGTGAATCGCGGGCCCGTAGGAATCCCAGCTGTTCCAGCCCATGGGTGGCGTGGGTGCAAGCGTCTGCTGAGCAGCGGAAGTGTTGCCCAATACCGCGGCAAGCGCGAGGACGACGGGCAGGATGCAATGGCGACTGGTCATATTTTCCTACTTGCCCCATTTACTTTGACTCACGAGTAAGCGTTTACTATGCTGTGAAGAGAGTTATCGGATATCCCCGTACGTTGTCAAGGTAAGCGACGCTCTCCAAACCTATTGTGACGAATACGCACGATGCCCGCCCTCCCTCATTTGGAGTCTCCTCATGCTTGCCGCTTCCAGCCGCCTCCTTCTCTCCTGCATACTACTGCTCCTCCGCAGTCTCTGCGTCGCCCAGGCGCCAACCGACTTCCACCAAACATCGGAACAGACCTCCCCAGGTTCGACCCCACTATCGCTGTGGTACCGGAGTCCGGCGAAATTGTGGACCGATGCCCTGCCAATCGGGAACGGCCGCCTGGGAGCAATGCTTTTCGGAGTGCCGGCACACGATCGCTTTCAGTTGAACGACATCACCGTATGGTCCGGCGGTCCAATGCCCAACGCCGATCGTTCCGGTGCCTATCTGTCGCTCCCAGCCATACGCCAGGCGCTCCACAACGGAGATTACGCCGCGGCCACCAAACTCGTCGGCGAACACATGACCACCACCGGCGTCGGGGATAGTGAATACTGGCCTTCGTACGAAACGCTGGGCGATCTGACCTTCGACCACGTCCTTCCCGCGGGAGACATCACAAACTATCGTCGCTGGCTTGATATCGAGCGTGCGGTATCGGGGGTAGATTTTTCCGCTGGTGGCGTGCGCTTCCATCGCGAAAGCTTTGCCACCGCTCCCGACCATGCCATTGTGAGTCGATTCTGGTGCGACGCAAAGGGCAAAGTCAGCTTCACCGTCCGTCTATCACGCATTGCTAGCGCCTCGACCATCGCCCAGGGCAATGACATGCTGGTCATGTCGGGCGACACAACCCTCCCGCCGCAACCGGCTCAGCCTGCGCGACCCCCGGCCACGTCAGGTCCGGGTAAGGGATTTCCCGGCAGACCCGCGCAGCCGGCCACAGATGCCCGTCCAGGAAATCTCCTCTACGAGGCACAGCTCCGTGTACGTACAGTCGGCGGTACCGTGCGTACCGATGGCGACCGCATCGTTGTGCAGAACGCGGACGAAGCCACAGTCTTTCTTACCGCCGGTACCAACTATCTCCTGAACTGGGGCATGGCCTTCAGAGGCACAAATCCGCACCAACAAGTTACGGAACAGATGCGCGCCGTCTCGTCGAAATCCTATGCCGAAATCAAAGCCGCGCACATCTCCGACTACCGCCATTTTTTTGATCGCGTCAGCTTTTCCCTTCCCGCAACAGCGGCATCCGCGCAACAGACCGATACTCGCATCCGGAACTACGGCGACGGCAAACTGGACCCCTCGCTCGCGGTCCTGTACTACCAGATGGGCCGATATCTTCTCATCTCCTCCAGCCGTCCAGACAACCCTCTGCCCTCAAACTCGCAGGGAATCTGGGGCGATGGACTCGATCTTCCATGGAAGTGCGACTACAAATCCAACATCAATTACCAGATGAACTACTGGCCCTCTGAGACTGCCAACCTCAGCGAATTGCACCGTCCTGCGATTAAATTCGACGCAGCACTCGTCGAGCCTGGCGCCAGGACCGCGCAGGCCTACTACAACGCGCCCGGCTGGGTCGTCGCCTACACGGCGAACGCATGGGGGTGGACATCTCCCGGCGAAGGCATGCCCTGGGGACCCTTCTTCGGAGGCGGCGGCTGGCTCATGCAGGATGTGTGGGAGCATTATGCTTTCAGCCGCGATGTGAGCTTCTTGCGAAAGTATTACCCCGTGCTGCGAGGCTCCGCGGAGTTTTACCTCAGCATCCTCGTCCCTGACGCCAACGGCATGCTCATCACTGCGCCGTCCCTTTCGCCAGAGAACACGTATCGCACCGATACAGGCGTTACCGGCTCCGTGGTGGATGGGTCAGCAGTCGAACGGGAAATTATCTGGGACCTGTTTACTAACACGATCGCAGCCACTCAAGTCCTGGGCGTGGACCCGGAGTTCCGCGCGAAGTTGCTGGCGGCAAAAGCACACATTCGTCCACTCGAGATCGGCAAAGCTGGTCAACTCGAAGAATGGGGACACGATTGGGACTTGAACGCGCCGGAGATGAACCACCGCCATGTCTCTCACCTGTTCGCCGCTTATCCTGGCTGGCAGATATCGCCGGCAACAACACCGGCACTGGCCGCCGCGGTCAGAAAGTCGCTTGAGCTGCGCGGTGACGAGGCCACCGGCTGGAGCAATGCCTGGAAGATGAACCTGTACGCGAGGCTGCGTGACGGCGACCACGCTGCAAAGATTCTTGCCGAGCAACTAAGGCTCGCCGGAGGCGTTTCGACCGACTATCACGGCGAAGGCGGCGGCACCTATGGCAACATGTTCGACGCCCACCCTCCCTTCCAGATCGATGGCAATTTTGGCGGTACCTCCGGTATGGACGAGATGCTTCTCCAGAGCAGCCAGCGCTATAGCGAAAAGCCCGGCGGTGTTGAAGACTCCTACGTGATCGACCTTCTCCCAGCGCTACCGTCACTCTGGCCATCTGGCACGATTCGCGGACTCCGTGCGCGCGGTGGCTTCGAGGTGGATCTGAATTGGAAGGACGGCGCTCTTGAGTGGGCAACCGTGCGCAGCATTGAGGGCACTACCGCTCGACTGCGCTACAAAGATGAGACGCTGCCCATACGGCTCTCACCAGGCCAGCGGCTCGACGTAACAGTTGCAGACGGCAAGCTCAGACTCTCCCGCCCATTGCGTTAGTGGAACCCGCGAGACGACCGTCTCTTACCTCTTAGAGCCTTCCCCTCACGGCACGCTCGTCAACATGCACGACAGGGGCTTCATCGGCCGGAGCAAATCGGCCTACGGGACTACGGAGATTTGGGAAAGAATGCTCGGCTGGCTCGACGCCTGCTTGGAGTGCTTATGTCGCCCACGACCAGTTCAGATCATTGCCCACCTTATCGAGCGCAAAATGGTTCATCGGCGTGAACCTCTCCAGCAGCTTCAGTTGCGAAGTGAACTTCAGAAAGCTTTCGCTGAAGTTCCGTACGCCGTCCCAGCTTCCGTTGTCGGTCACCACATAGACGTTTCCCTCGGCATCTGCTGCCGGCCTTGGACCGAATTGCCAGGAACTCTCCTCGGTGCGGCAATTTATTTCTCGCCTCTCATACCCGAAGGGCTGTAACCTCGAGATCAAGGTGAAGCTCGGTATGAAGTTGCTGTCGGTTCGCAGAACGGGTTTGTGCTCGATTGTTCTTAGGAGTTTCTCGATTTTTGGATGCCTGGCGTTCATGATTCCGGCATTCGGCCAGCAGCCACTCCAGACCCTGCTTGTCGGAGTTGACAGGCGCGCTGCAACCAGCCTCGACGGCGACTGGCATTACCTCGTCGACCAGTCTCCCGCACGCGCCCTGTACACCGCGAGCGGCGAGATCAATGACAAGTCGTACGCCATGAATACCCACCCCAACATCGTGGGCAAGCACAACGATGAGTACGACTTTTCAACCGCCCCGACCGTCAAAGTGCCTGGCGATTGGAACACGCAGGTCGCCCAGCTCTTCAACTACGAAGGTGTTCTCTGGTACGAGCGTGACTTTGATGCGCAGCCCAAGCGCGGCACCCGCACCTTCCTCCACGTTGGCGCGGCCAACTACCGTTCGCACGTCTGGGTCAACCAGAAGCGCATTTGCGACCACGAGGGCGGCTACACGCCGTTTGATTGCGAAGTTACCGCAGTTCTTCATCCCGGCTCGAACTTCGTCGTCATCGCCGTGGATGCCACCCGTCTCCTGGATGGCATACCCTCTGTCGGTATCGACTGGTTAAACTACGGTGGCCTTACCCGGGACGTCTCTCTCGTCACCGTGCCCACTGCCTTCATCGACGACTACGATGTCCATCTTGCCCACGGCCCATCCTGGCTGGCCGGCAGCGCAGAGATCTCGGGGTACGTCCACGTCCTCGACACTCCCGCCGGCACCGCCGTCTCTGTGGATATCCCCGAGGCAGGCGTCAAAACCACAGTGATGACAGACGCCGACGGCAACGCACCTTTCAGCGTCAAGGCCAGTAAGCTCACCCTCTGGTCGCCCGAATCGCCCAAGCTCTACAAGGTGACTCTTGCTTCCGGGGACGACAAGCTCACGGACGACATCGGCTTCCGCGACATTCGCGTCGATGGCACACGCATCCTGCTCAACGGCAAAGCAGTCTTCCTGCAGGGAGCCAACATGCACGCCGAGGCGCCGGTCCGCGGAGGCCGCGCCAACACCGACGAAGACGTTGCAACCATCTTCAGCTACCTCAAAGACCTGAATGCCAACTTCGTTCGGCTCGCTCACTATCCACACGACGAGCGTATGGAGCGAGCCGCCGACCGGGACGGCGTCATGGTCTGGTCCGAGATACCCAACTGGCAACGCATCTCCTTTGACAAGCCCGAGGTCTATGCGAAAGATCTCGCGATGCTCAGAGAGATGATCCGCCGCGATCGCAACAAGGCCTCAGTCATCCTTTGGTCCGTCTCCAACGAAACCTCGAACAACCCGGTACGCACGAAATTCCTCACCGCCCTCGTCGATGAAGCTCGCAGGCTTGATCCCACGCGCCTCATCACCTCAGCCCTCAACTCAGCGCATATCGAAGGCGACAGCGCCGTCCTGAGCGATCCCTTCGCCGATGTCCTGGACGTAGTGGGCGTCAACGAATACATCGGCTGGTACAGTGGCTCGCCAGAGGACGCCGACAAGATGCAGTGGACCCTGCCGCAGAAGCCCATCATCATGAGCGAGTTCGGCGCCGAAGCCAAGCAGGGCAACCACGGAGCGGCAAACCAGCGCTGGGCTGAAGAGCAGCAGGCCTACGTCCTCCAGCACCAGTTCGTCATGCTCAACAAAATTCCGCAACTGCGCGGAGTCACCCCGTGGATATTGATGGACTTCCGCTCCCCCGGCCGCAACATCCCCAAACTGCAGGACGGCTACAACCGCAAGGGACTCATCTCGGAAGACGGGAAGAAGAAGCAGTCCTTCGAACTTATCCAGGAACTGTACAAAGAGCACTCCGTGGGCAAGGCTCAATAGGCTGAAGACCTCTGAGTGCGGGAAGCCGATCAGTTCTAAATCGGAGGCGGCCTGCTGCGCTTGGCAGGTCAACCCTCCTGGCTTGTCAAGGTCTTCACAGTCTGGCGCGGCGGACAGGCGACAACAACCTATGAGCGGGCAAATGCCAGCAATGGACGAATATCGTTCTTATCCGCATCACGAGCGCGTCAATGCCCGACGGCTCAAGGAGGGCTGCAGAGGATGTAAGGGAATCTGACGTGGCGGAACCCTCGTTGTTTTTCATGACTGTCGTGATGTCAAAGCCTACTGCCTTGTCCGGCGGCGTCAAGCGCCAGATATTCTTGCAAATTCAAAGCTTCGGGGCCGGCAAGTGGCAGCACGCGCCACCCGGCGTGATAACTCATGTTGGGTCAGCATGTCCGGTCATGCGACAACAGTTCGAAATTCGTGCGAAGAGACGGCTGGCCAGGGTTCACAAATCAGTGGACAGTGACCTACTACTGGCCGCTAATACCGGCCTTCGGCCCGAGTTCAGTCGTCAGCATTTTTTTGACCTCTTCAAATCGAAGGTGTCAGAATACAATGGCGCCTAGTGATTTAAGGCCTGCGAATGTGCATTGCCGTATAGAGGTGTCTCATTTGAATAAGCGTTTGCTCGGGGCTGCCTTGACCGGCTCATTGGGTGGGTTCGTCTTCGGCTACGATCTTGGGGCACTCTCGTCGGCAACGCAGAGTCTCCGAAGCCAATTCGATCTTGCCCCTGCGGTCTTCGGCCCAACTATCTCATCTTCTATTTGGGGAACCGTCCTTGGTTCTCTGCTCGCCGGTCGGCTGGCAGATGGAATGAAGAGAGGGCATCTGATCGCGGGGTGCGCGCTACTTTACGCCATTGCAGGGATCGGAGCGACTTTACCACCGCGGCCAGAATGGGCCATCTTCCTGACTATGAGGTTTTTGTGCGGAATGGCCATTGGAGGATTTACGGTAGGCTGTCCTCTCTATCTGTCTGAACTCGCTCCTGTTGCGCTTCGAGGTCGCGTGGTCAGCCTATTCCAGATCCAGGTAGGTCTGGGAGTGGTGGTCGCCTTCTCTGCCGGGTTGATGTTCACGCACTTCAAGCCGACAGGGGAAGCTTGGAGATTGTGTCTGGGAACCGGCGTCATCCCTGCGGCGGTGGTCTGCTTGGTTATGTTGTTCCAATCGAGGAGAGAACCCAAATTACGGATTCGTCCCAATCCGGGCAGGCTAATGATTGTCAGTAGATCTCATGGGGACAAATCTGCTGATTACGAAAGGCTGTTTTGCCGGTCAAACGCGCGGCCTATTCTTTTGGCAACCAGCGTTGCGATTTTCAATCAGCTGTCAGGTGTGAATATTCTGCTGTTGTACATGCTTGACATCCTGACCGGCGCTGGTATCAGTTTTGCTCTGGGGCATAGGTACACTGTCCTCATCTCGTGCCTGAGTTTGGCAATGACGTTGCTTGGCATGGTCTCCGTCGATCACTGGGGGCGCAAACCACTCTTGCTTATCGGTTGTGCGGGGATGGCCGTGTGCCTCCTCTGCCTGGGACTGTCGATACCGCATAGGTTTGCCTCGTCGTTATATTTGCTCATCCTGATCGTGTATAACGTGTTTTTCGCATTCTCTCAGGGAACCGTGGTTTGGGTATATCTGAGCGAGCTATTTCCGCCGGGAATTCGCGGGGCCGGTCAAGGGTATGCGGCATCTGTTCACTGGATTACGAATGCTGTTCTGGTTTCGATATTTCCGATCATCCAACATGTCTCGTCTGTGGACGTATTCTATTTTTTTGCCCTGATGATGGTGTTGCAAATCGGCGTCATTTGGCGGTGGTATCCGGAGACGCGGGGAACTACTCTTGGTTCTTTTGCTGGGGTGGTAGCACATAATGAAACACAGACGTCTTGTGTGTTGCATGAGGAGATTGGCTAAAGAATGACGATAAGCAAAACTGGCGCTCCCACACTGGTAGATGTCGCGCGAGAATCTGCGGTGTCTTTGAAGACCGCCTCACGGGTCTTGAATAACTCGAAGAACGTCAGTGAAGAGAAGGCGATTCGCGTCCGGGAGGCCATGGAATCGCTCGGATATCGGCCAAATGAACTGGCGCGCGGTTTGAAAGCGCAGAGGTCGGCAGCAATCGGCATGGTTGTCCCCAACCTGTCCGATCCTTTTACTGCTAACGCTGTCCACGGCCTTCAGGAAGTTGCAAGGGACAACGGGTATTCAGTCATTTTGGCAAGTCACGGTGGTGATATAGATGCCGAGCGCTCCGAAATTCAGACCTTGGTGGGACGGCAAATCGATGGGCTGGTGATAGCTCCGGCCGATAGTCGAAAGGACACCTTCAGCGACATCATCCCCGCCGGTGTCCACGTCGTGACATTCGATCAACTGATCCGGAATGCCCAAGTCGACTCCGTAACCGTGACCAATCGCCGCAGTGCGCAGGACGCAACCAAGCATCTCGTGGGGCATGGCTTGCGACGGATTGTTGCAATAGGCGCTCGCCCCCAACTGTATACGTGCAAGGAACGCATTGCGGGCTACAAAGCAGGCATGAAATCAGCGTCTCTTCCGCCTAGACTGTGCCTGGTGGAACATGAATATTCTCTTACCCCAGAATGGCTTGCAGAAGAAGTGTTTCGCAAACATCATGCGGACGCAATTCTTACCTTGAACTGGGTTTGTACGATGCTCACTCTGCGGGGATTGCGACAACTACGAAAACTCCCAGGTACAGACATCCCGCTATTTTCCTTTGATGACTTCGATTTGGCGGACATGTTGACTCCCGCGCTTTCTGTAGTTCGACAACCTGCGGAAATGCTCGGACGCGAAGCAGCTCGTTTGCTTTTTGAGCGATTGAAGGGCAACGAAAAGAAGCCCCAAGCCGTGGTTCTGGACACGAACTTAATAATTAGGCAGTCCTGCGGCTGCAAGGAATCTAAGAGTTCGGGGCTGCGCGGGAAAGGGTAAGAGAATCGCCTCCGGGATCAGCACCTATTCTCTCGTTGCCGTATTTGCGTACTGCTAAACTTAAAAACCTGAACTCCACCTCCAGCGTACTGTGAACTCAGTCGACTGGCTTGAGCGACCGGGCAGTGCTCGACATACAAGTTGGTTGTAAGATGCGGGTCGGCGACGAAGGCAACGAACGTCTGCGCCGATTTTTGACCGAGGCAAGCATACAGACAAAATAAATCTTGACAACGATGTCACGATCGTCATAGGCTTGCGCCGTCAATCTGTGACAGCTATGTCATAGGTTGCGAAGGCAGCGCTGCGCTTGAGCTACCATTGACTCGATCCGGAATTTGAGAGGTACCAATTCCGCTTGAGACCGCCACTTTGGTGGCGTTAATAAATAAAACCAGGAGACAAATGCGACATTGAGCACAGACTCATGCATCGCCAGTTGGATCGTATGCACTCGATAGCGCTGGCCAGCAAAGAAGACAGTAGACCCCGATCTCTGCTGAACCAGGAAATCTATTTCTACGAGGTATGTCATGTCTATCGGATGTACGCGTCGCGAGTTCTTGAGCAATACGGCGATGGCCGTGGTCGCTTCGAATCTGCCTGTCAATCTCTATTCCAAGAGCGCAACAGAGAGCACGCTGCCGCTCCGTCAAATCAGCATTGACGACGATTGGAAGTTTTTGAAGAGCGATGTACAAGGCGCCCATCTACTCGACTTTGATGACGAGAAATGGAACAAGATCAATTTGCCTCATGACTGGAGCATCGAAGGTCCCTTTAGCCAGGATGCTCCAGGTGGCGACACGTGTGCCTATTTGCCTACGGGCATCGGATGGTATCGCAAGAAATTCACACTGCCACCTTCCCTGGCCGGACGAAACATAGTCATTCAATTCGATGGCGTTTATCAGCGCAGTGAGGTTTGGATCAACGGTCATTCTCTGGGAACGCGTCCCAATGGCTATGTAAGTTTCGTTTACGATCTCACGGCGCATCTTCATAAAGATCATCAGCCAAATGTTCTCGCTGTGCGCGTCGACAACTCTTTGCAGCCAAATTCGAGGTGGTATTCAGGCTCGGGCATATATCGGCATAGCTGGTTGATCGCGACAGGGCCTGTGCGGATCGCGCAATGGGGAACCTGCGTACACACCCCTCAAATCAACGGCAAAAGCGCAATAGTCGAAGTCACAACCCGTGTGCAGAATAATCTTCTGCAAGCGGCTCCATCCTTGCTGCGTTCTTTCATCCAGGACAAGGACGGAAAGACGCTGCAAGAGGCGACAATGAATGCTGAGATTGACGCCGATGGCCATTTTGTTTTTAACCAACGGATAGAGATATCGTCGCCGACACTTTGGTCGACCGAAGTGCCTTATCTCTATTCCGTTCGCCAGATGCTTGAGCACAACGGCCAGGTGGCGGACACGACAACGACACCTTTCGGTGTGCGCTCCATCTGCTTTGACGTCGATAAAGGGTTTCTGCTGAATAACGAACGCGTCAAGTTGAATGGCGTTTGCCTGCACTCAGACGGCGGCGCCGTGGGAGCGGCTGTTCCCGAAAGAATATGGCAGCGGCGGCTTGCTTTGCTCAAAGAGATGGGATGCAATGCGATTCGTTGCAGCCATAACCCCCCAGCGCCAGAGTTTCTCGATCTATGCGACAGAATGGGCTTCCTGGTCATGTTTGATGCCTTTGACGAATGGCGCCGGGGCAAGGCGCAAACCCCACAGTATGGCTATCACATGTATTTTGATGAATGGTCTGATCGTGATTTGAAGGACATGATCGTGCGCGATCGTAATCATCCTTCTATCGTTATTTGGAATTCGGGCAACGAAGTTCCGGACCAGGGTTCGCCGCAAGGAGCCGACACTCTGCGTGCATTGAAGAACATTCTGCACACGGAAGACCCGACGCGCCCGGTGACGGTGGCTTGTGACGGGATCGCAGCCGAGCCCAGCGGCACGCTTCCAGAGTTTCTTTCGGAACTGGATGTGGTGGGATACAACTATGTTGACCGCTGGCGCGACAGACGGGAGAAGTTCTACAGCATTGACCGGCATCAGTTTCCCAATCGGCGGTTTGTCGGCACGGAAAGCGTCGCATTACGAGGTGCGCGCGGCGATTATAAGATCGGTGTGGAAGGAGCCCTAAGTGTAAACAAAGGCACCAACCTGCATGTCGAGGTCGAGCAACTGCAGAAGTTTGTTCAGTCGTATGACTACGTGAGCGGCGATTTCATGTGGACAGGCATCGATTACCTGGGCGAGGCGAAGTGGCCCGCAAAAGGCTCGTCGTGCGGGGTACTCGATACATGCGGCTTTCTGAAGGATAGTTACTTCTTCTATCAAAGTCTCTGGACCAAAACGCCGGTTCTTCATCTTTCCCCCCATTGGAATTGGAAGGGGCATGAAGGCACAATCATCTCGGTTATCTGCTATACCAACTGCGATACCGTTGAGCTCTTCGTGAATGGAAAAAGCTGGGGAGTGAAGGGCTATGCGTTTCCGAGACCGGGGATGGAGAAACGGTACGGAAATTATCCGGCACGCGCGGAAGTATTGCAGTCTACAGGCGATCTTCACCTGTCGTGGGATGTTCCGTATGAAGCGGGAACCTTAAAGGCTGTGGGCGTCAAGGATGGAAGCGTTGTCAGCCTTGCAGAGGTTTCTACGACAGGAGAGCCAGTGCGCCTGTTCTTATCCGCAGATCGAGCGACGCTCACCGCTGCTCGCGGCGACCTGGCACACGTTACGGTTGAGGTTCAGGACAGCGATGGACGTCGCATGCCCACCGACAATAATGCCGTTACTGTGCAGATTCACGGAGAGGGCAGGCTTCTCGGAATGGATAATGGTGATCCAGAAGATCATGAGGATTACAAAAGCGCACAGCATCGTGCGTTCAACGGCCTCTGCCTCGCCATGGTTGGTGCAACAGATCGCGCGGGAAATATCGAAATCGTGGCTTCTTCTCCGGGTCCCGCGCAAGCAACTCTTACGTTAACAACCCAACGCTGAAAATCATCGTCGATGGTTGGCTAACAGATTGTATGCCTCTCTCAAAGCCTCGCTTGGAAGAAGGTTATGAGTTTACATTCACGGTGCAAGAAACGGGATTCCGAACGCGCGTGCAGAGGGGAATCACGTTGACCGTGAGGCGGTTGCCAACTTTTGATGACTAGCATTCATGACGATGAAAAAACACAAGTTTGCCATTCTTCGCTTCCGTCACATGCAGAAAAGGTGAAACAGGGTCGAGCGCGTGGCAAAAACGATAGGGCGCCACACGGCAACAGGCTACAAGAGTTCGCTATTGTGATCCTCGATAGAAGGCGCTTAGCCTGTCAGTTTTTCAGGTGGCGAATGCGGCATGCGGAAGTCAGTGGGAAGTCAAAGTTGCGAGAATAGTCATTCGCGCTGCGAATTTGCAGGTTCGACAGTAGCCAAGGAGGTTTAAATGCAGCGGACGGCCGTTCACATCTTTTCATTTCTTCTCGCTATTGTCCTTTCCGCACCGGCCATGGCCGAAGATATGTATGTGTACTTTGGCTCGCACGGAGCGGGGCCGCATATCGGATTCTCGGTGGCGCAGTTTGATACCGATACCGGGGAACTGAAGCAGCCAGCCTTTCTTGAGGAAGCAGTGGCGCCGGCATACTTTATCATTCGACCAGACGGCAGACGATTTTACACGTGCAACTCGTTTCCAGGCAGTTCCGTGAGCGCGTACGTCATTGATCCCGCCTCTGCGAAACTGACATTTCTGAACCAGCAACCGAGCGGAGGCGGCAACCCCAGCTATGTGAGTCTGGACCCAAGCGGCCACTATCTGATGGCTGCCAATTTTCTTGGAGGAAGCGTCGCGGTATTCGCCCTGCGCCCCGACGGCAGCATCGGCAGGCGTACGGCGTTTGTTCAGAATATTGGAGCCAGTATGGACCCGAAAGACCCAAGACATGCGCGTGCGCACTCGATCCGCTTCGATCCCAGCCATCGCTTTGTGCTTGTGGCCGACCTCGGGTTGGATAGGATTCTTGTCTATCGTCTGAACTCTAAGACGGGCGCACTGACGGCGAATGATCCGCCCTTCGCATCCGTTGCTCCCGGTTCTGGCCCACGTCACAGAACGTTTGATCCGCAGGACCGCTACGTATATACAATCAACGAGACAGCCAGCACTTTTGTTCGCTTCGGTTGGGATTCAACTCGCGGTGTCCTGACGCAATTCGAGACGGTATCCACGCTTCCGGAGGGCTTCAACGGTGAGAATACGGGAGCGGAAATCCTCATGCCTCCAAGTGGAAAGTCTCTCTATGCCACCAACCGCGGGAATGACAGTGTCGCGGTGTTTTCGGTCCAAGCGGATACGGGGCGCCTGACTCCAATACAGTACGTCTCAACCCGAGGCAAGACGCCGCGGAATGCCGAGTTCGATCCGACTGGAAAATGGCTGCTGGTGAGCAATCAGGACAGCAACAATGCCGTGGTTTATCGGATTGATCAATGGACGGGCCGACTGACTGAGAACGGAGATCCGGCGTCGGTCCCGGGCCCGTTCTGCGAGCGATTCGTTCCGGTAGGTAAGTGACTTCCAGGGTGAAATGGACTGAGTCTCGAAAAGATTGTGGGAACGGTTCGCTCACCGATCTCATCTTCGATGGAACAGAAGCATTATGACGGAGTATTTGAGAACAAGTTGAAGGTCGGTTGAAACACTTTGGACGCTGAGAACCGTTGCGCAAGCGGCGGACCGAATCGATAGCAGCGGTGATGGCCAATTTGGCGCGGCCTTCAATTACGCTCCTCGTGGAGGCCCTTGCATCGCACACTTAATCTACTTCCTGTATAGGTTAGCCGCTTCGTGCTGCCATCGGGAAACGCGACCACTAAGTGGCGCGTGGTCAGCATCCCCGGATAGAAACCTTGCCTATCGCCGATGGTAAGTATGCGCCTGCGGTCGTCCCACTGCATTGGAATGCGAGTCAGGGCTCCTTTCTCGTAACTATAGGTATTTCCATCGTCCTCGTAGAGCGAGAAGGCTGCGTCGGCACCAGGATAGATGCGCACTTCAAGCGGATCTTCGGCTTCCGCAGTCGACTGCGTCACTGGACCCAAAGGCAGGATAGTGCCGGCGCGAACATAGAACGGAATCACATCCAGCGAAACTGGAGTGAGGTCCAGCGTTTGCGCTCCAGCTACGGCCTTGCCCGTGTTTCCCTCGAACCAGTTGCCTGCGGGCAGATAAACCTTTCGCTTGCCGTCCAGAGTCAGCACGGGTGCGGCAAGCACCCGATTGCCCAGCATCCACTCGTCGTTCAGCGAGAACGTCGCCCGGTCCTCCGGAAATTCCAGAAACAGGGGCCGCATAGGCGGCATGCCGGTGCGATATGCCGTCTCGGCAACGGTATAGAGATACGGAATGAGCCGGTAACGCAGATTGATCGCTTTCGTCATCGCTGCCAGCTCTTTGTCTCCAAAAGCCCAAGGCCATCGCGGCGAGTTATAGGTGCCGTGCGCGCGCATGATGGGGATGAAAACGGCCTCTTCGATCCATCGCGTATAAAGCTCCGGCGTGGGAGTGCTCTGGAATCCACCTGTATCATGGGAGACGTAAGGCATCCCCGCCAAACTCCAGTTGAGCAGCGTTCCCGGCTGCTCGCTAAACGCTGCCCAAGTTGAATCAATATCCCCGGTCCATACGGCCGCACCATAACGCTGCAGGCCGGGAGAGAAAGCGCGATCGATCGACCATTGCCGATTTGCGCTGACCGCGCGGCCACCCAGATACTGCTGCTGCGACATGTAGAAGAACTCATCATAGGCCTGCTCGGCTTCGTCGTTCCACCACCCATCTACTCCAGCCTTCAACAACGGCAATTGATATTTCCACCACCAGGCGCGGGCCGGCTCGATATCGAACCGCAGATCAGTTCCGAAGGGTGCTGGGATCGACCAGCCTGAACTCTTGGCGAAGTCTGAGTGCGCGCCCCCGATGCGCGGCTTCCGGATGCCGACAAAATGGAGGTCCATGGCATGCATCTTCGCGAGGTTGGCGGCTGGAACGGGAAATGTCGCCGGATTGAACTCCCAGTCGTCGGTGTACCAATCGTAGTCGTAGATGAAAGCATCCACCGGTATTTTACGGTCGCGGAATTGCTGCCATTTGTCCTGCACATCTGCTACGTCTTTGTATCCCCACCGGCTCATTAAAAACCCAAAGGTCCACCGCGGCGGGATCGGCGCCGAACCGGTGAGGCGCGCATATTCGCCGAGCACACCGGCGCTGTCGTGGGCGGCCATCAGGTAGACGTCGGCGAAGCGCTCAGGGACTGTCCACGTCATCGTGCCATTTGAATCGAACCAGGTAATGTGGCGATTTACGTCGAGAATATCGTTGGCCACCAATATTCCATAGCCGGACGGCGACCATATAAAAGGTACAGACGTTGCGCCATTGACGACCACTTGCTTTCCGGAGGTGTGAATGAGCGGTCCGGCATGGTTTTCACTATCATTGCCATTGCCGTAAAAGCGGTCCTGCGGATCGTGCTCAAACGTGAAAGTAATCGAAACGCCATCTGATGCGACCGTCTTCAGCGTCAGCAACGGCTTGCCTTCCGCCGATTTAAGAACCAGCGTATTCGAAAGGTCCCTGGGATCACCTGTCAAAATCCCAGGAGTATGTTCTCCGGCGGGAGGCGGTAAAGATTCGCTGGGCGCGACGACAAAGGGACTTGCCGGAGGCATTGCTGAATCCTGCAAAGCATTCAACAGAACATGAAAAACACCCGGCGCGATTTGGGGGCTCACGGTCACGACAGGAGCGGGATCGGCTTTCAGTGGACTCGGGCCGCCGATCTCTGAAACAGTTCTGTTCTGCGCGGCGGTGAACTGGAGTCCAACCAAGAAGAAGATAATGGCAACAAGAACTTTGCGAGTGTTGCTTCGAGTAATCATTATTTTCAGAGGGCAGTGCAATCGTTGATATCCAGGCTGTACACAGCATTGGAGTTTCCGGATGAGATCGGGTACTTGGCGAATTGCGGTCATTTGGAACTCACGAAACTTCGGCCAGATATCGGAATGATCGGAACGTGGCAAATTCTTCTCCGACTGCAAAGAGAGCGGGCCGCAAATCATGGAACCCTCCCAGGATGTTTTGTTGATAGCAGGATGCGTCGACCGAATCGCGCAACTTCACCCACTGCCCGCCTTCGAGCCTATAGTAAGAATCGATCACCTGGTCCCGGTTGGCGATGCGGAGAGTCGCCTTCGTCGTTGCCTGCTGCAGATCTCCCTCGCGATGAAAACCCAGCCCGTGCGGCCCGATCCGTAATCCGATGGAGTGTCCCTCATCGTAGAACAGCAGCATTCCCGCCTCGCAGTTCCCGGCGACTTCAACGTCCACCTCGATTACGTACGAGTGGTCCGCCGCCGACACCGTCATCACCGGCGAATCGTTCAAGGAGGCTCCAACCCCCTTTAGCATCAGTTGTCCATCACCAGTCTTAAAGCGGTTCGGATCGTAGCCCTTCCAAAATTGCCAGTGGAGTCCAAGAGTTGACGAAGTGAAATCATCCCCCTTGAAAGGTTCAATGTGTGCGGGGTGGCCTGGAGGCAGCGGCAGCTTGCAGCCCGCGGTCACTCCCTTCGGCACGCGGAACCACTCATCGGGCGTCCATTCCACTGGCAGCAAGAGGGTCGATCTGCCCAGCGTCCTATACCCATTTTCGTAGCCGTGAAACGTAATCCACCAACCACCCCTGGCATCGTCGACAAGTCTGCCGTGCCCAATCGACCACCACCGGTCCTCTTTATTCCGCGTATGCAAAATCGGGTTATAAGGCGAGTATTCCCATGGACCATCGACGTTTCTGCTTCTCGCCGAAATCACCATATGACTCGTCGGCGGTCCAGACGTGCCGCCCTCGGCCACGTTGAGATAGAAATAGCCGTTCCGATAAATCGGCTTTGGAGCTTCCAGGCACTCGCACTCCACTTGCCAATCCTCTGGAATGGGCCACGGCGAGAAAACCTTCCGGGGCGAAGCGATCACCGACAGGCCGTCGCTTGCGAGTTCCACGAGCGAGCCTCCCGCAATAAAAAGAAATCGCCTTCCCTCCGGCGTCGCGATGTGCCCCGGATCGATGCCGTCAATCCCCAACGCGACCGGCTCGCTCCAGGGTCCGAGCGGATGCGGCGCGTGCACCACCTCTAGGTGTCCGCTGCGCGGATAGTAGATGTAGAAGTGGCCGGCATGTTCGCAAAGAAAAGGCGCCCAGATCTCCCCGTAAAAACGATTCAGCGCGCAACCGGCAATGCGCCAACTCACCAGGTCCTTCGAAGTCATGATCACCAGGCCGGGGGTGTAGGAGAAGCTTGTATGCGTGATATAGAAGTCTTCCCCGACCCGGATAGCACCCGCATCCGGGTGATCCCCTCCTACAATCGGATTGAGATACGTGCCGTCTCCCTGATCGCCGGCGTGCTGCTGTCCGGACCTCTGCGCGGCAAAGGAAGCAACCGCACGCAATGGATTGATATTTGAGGCCAAGACGGCGGAAAAGCCCAGGGCGATGATTTCGCGACGTGAGATGCTGTTGGACTTGGATTCGATGTTCGTCATGAGATTCTTACCTGACTGACGCCGTCTATTCCCGCCACATTATAGGTCGAATGAGTTGAAGAAGCGATCGTCATCAGTTCGCGCTCTTCTTTGGATGAGCAGTAAGATTCGCCACCATCTCGTTCAGCTTTTCCTGGCCAGCCGCGTTGGCGGGCAATGGTTTCGACTGAAAAGCCGGCAATAAGTGATCCCAGATGGCGTTGAGTTCCCCTTGCATATTCCCGGTATTGGCGGTGATCGCAACGACCACGTTTTGATCAGGCATCACCACGATAAACTGCCCCCCTGCTCCATCGGCACGGAAGGCGTTGTGACGGCATCTCCAGAACTGGAAACCATACCCTTCCGTCCAATCCGGGCCGATCTGGGCATGGGCTTCGTCCTCGTTCACAATATGTTTGGATGTGGCTTGCTCAACCCAATTGCGCGGAACCAGCTGCTTCCCATTCCATCTTCCATGTTGCAGGTAAAGTAGGCCGAACTTCGCCATGTCCTCGGTCCGAAGATAGAGACCGTAACCGCCCAGCGAATTGCCTTCGGAACTGCTGTCCCAACGAGCATTGTCTATCCCAAGTGGCTCGAAAAGACGGGGTCTAAGAAATTCCAGTGCAGTTTGTCCAGTCACCTTGGTGACGATCGCCGAAAGAACATAGCTGCCCATCGTGTTGTAGAGAAAATGGGTACCCGGCTGGTACACAACAGGCTGCGCGAGAAACAGTTTCACCGAAGGGCCGGCTTCACCAGCCTTAGGTTCGACCTGGTGGCCGCCGGACATGGTGAGCAGATCACGCACCTTCATTGTCTTCAGATTATCGGACGGGTTCGAGGGCGCGTCGGCAGGAAAGAACTTCAACACCGGATCATCCAACTTCAGCTTGTGTTTCTGGATGGCAAGTCCAATGGCCGTCGAGGTAAAGCTCTTGCTCACGGAATTCATAATATGCGGCGCTTCTGCCGAGTTGGGCTTCCACCAACCCTCGGCAATGACTTTGCCATGCCGCAGGATCATGAAGCTGTCGAAGGTATCGACATTGCTGTCAGCTGCTTCTACGAAGTCGACGATTGCATCTGAGGAAACTCCCTCTGCCTCAGGTGTGCTTCGAGCTAGCGACTGCGCGCCGGCATGAACGCAAAACAGAACGCCAAGGAATAATGACATTCCCATCGAAAGTAGTGATTGAGTCTGCATCGATGATCTCCTTGAAAGAAAATCCGTGACTTCGTTCTGCATTCGTTCACTCCGCTGAGAAGACCCTGTAGGAGCCCGGATTGAGGGGCATCTCGAACGCGGTTGCTTCGGCTTGCGGGATGCCGGTCAGCAGTTGCCCGCTCTGCAGATCGCGCAGCTTTGTGATGCGTTTGTCGGTGACGACGACTGCGCGCATCGGATCCTGCCGGAACGACTCGACGATGAACTTATCGTTGTCATAGACGTAGAGGCTGACCTGGCTGGGGGTGTCCAACCGCACAAACATATCCTTGGCGAGAACGCTGCGTATCTGAGTCAACACCGGCTGGGGATAACACAGCAGGTCACCTTGTGCGTTCGGGATCGTCAGAACATACAGCATCCCGTTCGAGTATCTGGTCTTGAGCAGCACCGGATCGCTCGAGGTCCTGGACCCCGAGGTGTAGGCAACGATATCGGCGCCGGCATCGTTGGTGAAAAACGTAATCTGTGGGAGCAGAATTTCTGAGCCGGACTTGACACCGACATACCTGCGCTCCGCCATGAACTCGTGGGTGGATACGGTGCTGCCTATGTACTTCAAATCGGCGATGTCCTCGATCCCCTTGCCTTGTAAGGCCTTGAGCAGGCCCGAGGTGATTACCACTGTCTTGCCATGGGTCAACTGCTTCTTAATCTTCGCGACGATCGCGGGATCAAAGCTCGCTTGTTCGGTCAACAGCACGGTCTGCGCATCGGTCGGAAATTCGGGAACAATGTCCATCGGAATGCCGACCATTCCGAGGTAGCTTTGCAGATAATCCTCACCGGAGGAATGGAACGGCTTGTAACTCTTGACGCCGACAGGATTGCCGAGTTTGCCTATAAACTGGTCCACCTGATCAAACACGGGCCCGGCGATGCGACCAAGCCGTGAGTCCGGTACCATGGTTCCGTCGGCACCCATGGAAGGCTCGTACTGCGTGTAGATAGGCCATAGTGTGATCTCCGGCAGCTTGGCGAAGAGCGTGATCCAGAGCTGCTCGGCGTAGCGGTTGGGAAGTTCGCTGCCGCCGGCATCCACCCATCCCCCGCGATCATTGTGATTCAAGTTACTCAGGTATCGCGCGATCGAATAGCCGTGATACTGCTGGATCTGCATCGGGTTATTGATCGGATCGCGAGTCTCGGTTCCGGTGTAGATGCCGTCGAAGTACTTCGGCTGTGTTTCCAGATTGAAGCCTGTCTCCTGGTAATGGTCATACCATTGTGGATATTTTATGATGACCTGGACTTTGGGATTGGCCGCCTTGGCCGCTGCAACCAACTCTCGGCCAACCTTGTCCATCAGAGCGAGCCGATACTGGCTCCAGGTCTGACTGCCCTTGGCGGCGATAGCGTCGTCTGTCTTGCAGTTGGTAAAGCCCCAGTCATCGAAAAGAATCTCGTCAAAGTTCTTGGCTGTGAATTGAATGATCTCGATCGCCTTCTGCATTTGCTTCGGATCCGAGTAGCAGAAGGTGACGCCATTTTGCTCGTCCACGGTCCAGGTAATCCCGCCGGATACCTTCAATCCTTTGCTGAGAAAAAACTTCTTGCCGGCATCCAGGCTCGCCTGGTCGGCGATAATCATGTCACGGCTGGTCTCGAGATAGATCTTGTCGTACTTGACGTACTTCGACATAGCCTCCCAGCGGCTCTCTAAATAGTGCGGGTCACCCATCTGCACGACGTCCCGAACGGTGGCATAGCTGGCCACAGCGAAATTCTTGTAGTTGCTGCCTCTGCCGAAGGCGCAGCTTGCAATCAACAAAGGAATGCAAAGCGCCGCTTTGAGTTGCCGGTTCATGGTTTCTCCTTCATGAGAGAACGGAGTTCAGACATCTGATTAGTTCGTCGCGATCACAAGATCTTTACCCATATCGAGGTCGCTGTGATTGACAAAATAGCCGTCAACAGTTTTGCCACCGTAGGTGATGCTTGTGATTCGCAAGCCCGAATTCTTCTTCAGAATCGTCAGCGTCTTGCCCTCATTCAACTTGAAGGTAGTCTTCTCGAAGAGTGGGACTGAGACAATGTACTTGGGATCTGCGGGAGAGTAGGGATAGAGACCGATGGCATTGAACACGTACCAAGCCGACATCTCGCCCGCGTCATCCATTCCGGACAAAGCCAAGCCTTCCTGGCCCATTCCGTAGAAGCGATCCATAATGGTGTTCAGTATTGCCTGCGACTTCTCTTGCTTGCCGACAAAATAATAGAGATACGGGAATCCGTGATCGGGCTGATTCCCCTGGCAGTATTGTCCGATGAACGAGTTCACGTTTTCAGCGATGTAGCTGGGATCCCAGGGGATCGTGAAGAGCGAGTCCAGATGCTGTTCGAAGTCGGCCTTGCTCTTGTAGAGATCGATGAGGCCCTCGGTATCGTGAGGCGCGAAAAAGGACGATTCCCAGGCATTCGCCTCCCGATACATGTACTCGTAGTAAGGATACTCGGGATTGAAGTTCTTGACCCATTCACCGTCGTCCAGCCTGCCGCGCATCAATTCGGTCGAAGGATCAAACATGTTCTTGTAGTTCTTCGAACGCTTCATCAACATTTCGTAATTCGGTTCGTCGCCCAGTTCCTTCGCCAGCAGAGCAACCGAGTAGTCATCATAGGCATATTCCAGCGTCTTGGTCACGCCCGCCTTGCCCTTCGTTTCGACCACCGGATTCGCCACATCGGGATCCGAAATATATCCATTCTCCATGTACTCGCGAATATACGGCCGCGTGCCGCCTTCGGTGGTGGCATTTGTCAACAGCAGTTTGTAAGCGCTCTTGATGTCATAGCCGCGCAGGCCGCGCAGATAAGAGCCTGCGATAAACGCCGAAGCGTGGTCTCCATGGAAGAAAGTGGGGATGAAGCCGGTCTTTTTGCCCCGGTCGATCAGGGAACTAATCACGCCGGCTGTTACATCAGGTGAAATCATGCCAAGCAAAACAAGCTTATTGCGATACGTGTCCCACAGCGAGGGCAGGGTGTAGTACTCGAAATCCGCCTTCACCGTGGCTCCCTTGACGTCGGTGTATTCTCCATTCGCGTCGCTTCTCAGCGCAGGCCACAGGAACGAGCGATATAAGCAGGAATAGAAAAGCTCCTTCTGCCGTTCGGTTCCACCCGAAACTTCAATCTTCGAAAGCAACTTTTCCCAAGTCGCGGAAGCCTCTCCCTTCACTGTGTCGAAGCTCTTGTCTGCGAGTTCTTTCTCAAGATTCTCTTTGGCGTTCTCGGAACTGACAAAGGAAAGGCCGATCCTGACCTCCAGCGGCTTGCTGCCATCGACAAAGTCCACAACCGGCAGATCGGACTTCGCGCCCTTCAGCATCTCAACGCCCTTGATCTTGTAGTTGGAAACCGCATAGAAGAACACCTTCTCACTGGCTGTCTGGTACCCCTTGAATGCGTTATCTCCATCCTGCTCGAACTTCCAGTCGGTGATTCTCTCGTTCGAAATCGCGAGATTCACAATCAGCTTTTTGGATTGACTGTTGTCTTTATAGGTGTAGCGATGGAATCCAGTCCTCAATGTTGAAGTAAGCTCGGCGTTGATGCCGTAACGCTCCAGGTAAACCTGGTAATAGCCTGGGTGGGACGACTCGTTCTTATGGCTGAAGTTCGACGCGAAATCCGCAGGGTCCACATGGCCACTTACGGGAAGGATGGGAATATTGCAGAGGTTCCAGTGGCCTTTGTTGGTGTGGGCGAAGGCGTAGATCTGCAGATGTTCATACTCATATCCGGCCCCGCTGCCGAACTTGGTGATCGGGCTGAGTTGCACCATGGCGTTGGGAAGGGATGCACCTGGAAACACAAGCCCAGCCCATACGCGCCACGGCGGCTTGAATCCGATGTCCGCTGGATCGGTTAGCGGGGCAGTCCCGAGGAAGGTGTTGACGAAGTCCACTGGGCGCTTCTGGCCTTGCGCAGGCAAGACCGCGGAAGTTACAAACAGAATCAAGATTGCGAGTTTGTTTTTCATCGGGTACGGAGCTTCTCGGCCTGTGCCAGAATTCGAAACGAGACAACGTTGTCAACCGTGGCGCATCTTACCTTACACGCTTTGCGAACCGATGACAACTCCCCCCCCCGGCATTTGAATAGAGCCGCGCAGGTCTGTCGGCGCGAAGTTCTCCCATGACCAAAACGTAAAATCGCTAAGGGCGTCACGGCCTGTTTTTGTTGACAGACTGGGTTCCGCCCGACTAGACTCAAGTGCTGATCGTGACAACGTTGTCAACGCTGCGCTTATTTTGGCGGCCACAGCGGTGAGCTGATGGGCGAGGTAGGCTAGATCACAGGGTGTGAGCTCGAACGCATCCGTGTCGAGAATCCAATGTCCCAACGAGAGCAAGTGTTAACGTCTCTGGGTATTCCGACGCAAGGACATACGCGGATTTGGGAGACCTCTGCTTTGGGACAAACGTCGGAGCGGAATGTTCCGTGCACCGGTATACGCTGTTTTGTGGAGTCGTTCCCTGCAGGATATTGGCGATTCCGTTTGCAAGTCATTTAGCCTTGAAGGACTTGAGGAAGACATGATTCAAATTCGAAATCTAAGGTCGATGCTCCAGGCCATCCTCGCACTATCTGCGCTTGCCCCGCTGCTTCACGGACAGCAGGCAGTGACGCCACCGGAAGTCGAGAACGAGCAAATTCTTGGAATCAACAAGGAGCCTTACCACGCCACGCTGATGCCCTACAACGATCGCTCCGAGGCTCTGGCAGCGAACCGCACGGCGTCGACCTGGGCTCGCAGCTTGAACGGCCAGTGGAAGTTCCATTGGGTTCCCCGACCCGAGGAGCGCCCGGTTGATTTCTACAAGCCAGGCTTCGATGTGAGCACGTGGAAGGAGATCCCGGTGCCCTCCAACATGGAGGTGCAGGGTTACGGCACACCGATCTACACCAATTTCACCTATCCGTTCAAGAAGGACTGGCCCCGGGTGACCGGCGAGCCGCCCAAAGAATATACCGCGTACCTCGAACGTGATCCGGTAGGGAGCTACCGTCGCGAGTTCGATGTTCCTTTGGCCTGGAATGGGCGGCGCATCTTTATCACCTTCGACGGTGTTGATGCCGGTTTTTTTGTGTGGGTGAACGGAAAGAAAGTCGGATACAGCGTGAACAGCCGCAACCCGGCAGAGTTCGATCTCACATCCTATGTCGTTCCCGGACAGAAGAATGTACTCGCGGTCGAAGTATACAGGTATACGGCCGGCAGCTACATGGAAGACCAGGACATGTGGCGGCTGAGCGGCATTTTCCGCAATGTAACGCTGTGGAGCGCGCCGCAGGTCCATATCCGGGACTTCGCATTGACGACCGATCTGGACTCCAGTTATCGCGACGGCGTTCTCAGGATAACCGCGAAGATCAAGAACTATTCAGGCATGGGTCAGCCTGCACGCCGCCTGGAGGTTGAACTGGTGACGCGCGACGGCGCGGACAGCGTCGGACAAGCGTCTGTCGATGTTCCGACGCTTGCGCCTGGAGAGGAACGGGCCGTTTCCACTTCGCTGGCGATCGCGAACCCCGCAAAATGGACGGCAGAAACGCCTAATCTTTACACCGCGATTCTTTCCCTGACAGGCGATGCAACCTGCGCGGAAGTTCTCTCCGCGCGCACGGGCTTTCGAAAGATAGAGATCAAGAATGCTGTATTCATGATCAACGGTGTGCCGGTAAAGCTTAAGGGCGCGAACCGGCACGAAAACTGGCCGGACACCGGTCACTACGTCTCCGAGGATCGGATGATCCGGGATCTTGAGCTGCTGAAGCAGGTCAATGCCAACCATGTGCGAACGTCTCACTATACAAACGATCCACGCTGGTATGAGCTGGCCGACGAATACGGCATCTACCTTGTGGCCGAGGCGAACGTCGAGTGTCACGGGTACATGTACGTGCTCGACCGGGAGCCTCGTTACGAGAAGAGCATCGTGGACCGCAACGTCGCCAACGTGGAGAACCTGAAGAATCATCCATCCGTGGTGGTGTGGTCGCTCGGGAACGAATGCGGTGGCGGCAGCAGCTTCAGGACGGCGCTGCAGACGATCAAGGCGATCGATTCTACCCGGCCGACCCACTATGAGCCCTTCGGGGGTGGCCCTGACCTGCCCACCGACATCGAGAGCCACATGTATACCAACCCGACCGAACTGAAAGCCGCAGGAGAGGATCCCAAGCGGACCAAGCCCTTCTATCTCTGCGAATACGCCCACGCAATGAACAACTCGATGGGCTCGGTGGGCGACTACAACGATCTCTTCGATAAGTATCCGACATTGATGGGGGGAGCGATCTGGGAGTGGGAGGATCAGGGCCTCTGGAACGGTCGCGACCCCAACCACCAGTACATGGCCTATGGCGGAGGATTCGGCGACTTCCCGAACGACAAGTATTTCATTCATAAGGGTGTGGTCTTTTCCGACCGTACACCGAAGCCACATTATCCTGAGCTGAAACGAGCGTACCAATGGGTGAGCTTCGATCCAGTCGACGTCGCGCATGGAAAGATCGGCATTCGCAACCGGTACGCGTTCACAAATCTAAGCAAATTCATACCTCTCTGGACGCTGAGCGAAGACGGTACCGTGATCGATCAGGGAACACTTCCTCCGATCGATTTGGAGCCCGGTGCGAGCACGGAGGTGACGTTACCGGTCAAGATCGCGTCGGCCAAGCCCGGACGCGAGTACTTCCTCCAACTCTCCTTCGAGTTGGCAAAGCCGGAGATTTGGGCCAAGGCAGGTTATGAAGTCGCCACGCAGCAATTTGAGCTTCCTGCCGCACCTGCGACCAAGACCGCGGTTGCGCAGGGCCCCGGAGCGTTGAGTCTGAGCGAGAACGACAAATCGATCACGGTTGAGGGAAACCGATTCAGCGTCGTATTTGACAAGTTCCAGGGCACGATCGCGCAAATCACTCGTGGCAATGCAGCCCTTCTGGTGGATGGTGGAGGGCCAAAGCTTTATCTTTGGCGAGCGCCTCATCGCAACGATGACCAATGGGCATCGAAGGCCTGGGATACGTACGCCATCAACTCTCTGCAGACTACGGTCAAGAACGTCAAGGCGACGCGGTTGAGCGATTCGTCGATTCTTGTCGAGGCCACACTCCTGGAACAGGGGCTTCAAGGATGGTCCGCAACCTTTACGTCCGCTTACACCATCGCCGGTGACGGCTCAATCGCAGTGAAGAACAACTTCGTCCCGGCCGGGGAGAGAATCCCACTGGCCAGAATCGGTGTTCGCATGTTGCTGAACAAGAGCCTCGACCGCTTCACTTATCTTGGGCGAGGACCGATGGAGAATTACTCGGACCGCGATCGCGGATCGGATGTCGGCTTGTACTCGAGTTCGGTGCGGGACCAACTGACACCGTATCCCAAGCCGATGGAAGCGGGATACCACGAGGATATCCGTTGGGCTGCTCTGGGAGGCGCGGGTCTGCCGACCTTGATGGCCGTGAGCAATGGCAAACTGCTGCAGGTTTCCGCACTGCCGCTGATGGATGAACAGCTTGAGGCTCCGGCTCATTCGGAGGATCTGCCGCCGAGTTCATCGACAGTGCTCACGCTGGATACGAAAACGCTGGGGGTGGGATCGAACAGCTGTGGGCCGAAGCCCTTGCCGCAATACATGGTCTGGTCCGATCCTACTGAGTTTTCCTACGTGCTTCGGCTTCTGCCTGCTGGAGACCATAACCTCTCCGACGCGGCCCGGGCGCCAATCTTTGAAGATTCCACTCAAGCGCTCAAGAGCGAGAAGTAGGCAGTGTCCCGCTACCCACAACCCATGCAATCGCTCATCTGGCCAACCCATTTCCTTGCCAATTGCAACTGCGATATCCGCCACTCTGCTCTCGTGACCCGCGGTGTAAGGGTCGCCTGGATGCGCGAGACCCTGATGGCCGTAGTGGTAAGCGAAGAGCAGGGCGAGGTAGACCGGTTCCGCAAGTGGAATCTCGACGTCAGGCCGCACCGCCAGCTCATCAAGGAAGGTTTCGAACTGCCCGACGGCCAGCGCATGAGCTTAGAGAAAGCATTCAAGCAGGAGACGAACCCATTCCGCGTAGCCATTGTGTGCGCAATGTGGATGACCGGCTTCGATGTGCCGTGCCTGGCAAATCTCTACCTGGACAAACCGCTCAAGGCGCACACACTGATGCAGGCCATCGCTCGCGCCAACCGCGTAAACGAGGGCAAGGAAAACGGCCTGATCGTCGACTACTGCGGCATCCTGAAGAATCTGCGCAAGGCGCGGGCCACCTTCGCCGGGCGTGGCGACGAGGGGCACGGCGGCGGCGAAGACGAGATCGATCCCACCCGGCCGAAGGAAGAACTACTGGAGGCTCTGGCCGAGGCAATTGGCATGGCGCGGGTCTTCCTGTCTGACCGGGGCGCGTCGCTCGACGACATACAGAATCTGACAGGATTTGCGCGGAATGCTGCGATTGTGAAGGCCAAGGAAGGCGCCAATGAAAGTGACGACCCGCCACGTGTCAGCCCGCCATCAAGCCCAATGTAGTTGAGCGTTTGGTGTCAATTTGGTGCCAATTAGCGCCGACTGTGCCGGTTTTGACGGCTATACCGGTTCATAACTCCTTTGACGTCTGTGCCGTAAGTTGTTGATTCTACATGGCATGGAAGAGGTCATCGGTTCGATCCCGATCAGGTCCACCAAAATCTCAAGCAGTTACCGGCAGCCGAAAGGCTGCTTTTCTGTTTTGGTGGGTCCATTCTGGTCCAAATAAGCGAATTCCCTTTTCAAATTGATGCAATTTGTCCCACTTCACTCCCCCCTGTGCGTACTGCCGGGCTGTCTGAGGCAAGATCATTTGCACAAATTTAGACTGGGCAAGCCGTTTTTCTTCCGCGAACGATTGGGCATACAGCCTCAACCTGATTCGGACATTCGCATGGCGCAAGGATTCCTGGCAGACCTTCACATCAGCTCCGCTCGAAAGCAGAAGGCTGGCGCAGGAACGCCTGAAAGTGCGCCATCCAATTGCTTTCTTGATGCCCAAGCGCCGCGCTTTTGGTTGCAGCTGACGACTGGGGACCCAATCCGGCCAACAGGGCTGTTTCCGGGCAGAGCGCGAGCTGGCAAAGACCCAATCCACCAGGCCGTTGACCAAGGAATTCGCTTTCAGGTTGGTTAGAGCTTCGGTCAGATTAGGGTCCAACCCAACCGGCTTAGCCGATGCTGCCGTCTCCAGCTTGCCGATAGTCTGGCAGACGAGTGACCGACCAGGCCGAATAAAGCCGGCATCTCTCGCGCATGAATCTGCCATGAAACGAGCCATACAATCCGATCTCATGATCGGTCAGGGTACCGCGCCAAAAGCGGTGAGCCCAGTTGCGCCGGGATTAGGGGCGGCTGGGCTCATGTTGAGTCGATGGCAGCGTAGCTATCTTGCTGGCGTTGCAGGCTTGACTGAGGCGTGCTGCTTGACCTCGGCCATCATTTGCAGCACCTTGTCTTTGGCGTCGTAGCTGGGGTCGGTGGCCAGCAGTTTTTGCCAGTCGGCGAGTGCGCCGGCACTGTCCATTTTGCCCTGCCAGCGGACCATGCCGCGGTTGAACAGGGTGTTGGGATTGTTTGGCTGATAGGTGAGCGCCTTGTCAAACTCGGAAAGTGCCGTGTCGGCATTGCCCAGATACCAGTAGGCGGTGGCCATGTCGGTGCGTACGGCAGCGTCGGCGGGCTTCACCTTCAGGGTGCGCTGGTAGTAGTCGATGGCGGACTGGTACTGCTGCGCGTCGTAGTAGAGGTTGCCGATGCCGGTGAGCAGCGCAGTGTTGTTGGGGTCGGCCTTGAGCTGCTCCAACTGGGGCGCGGCCTGCGCGTCGGCCATCGCCTTCAAGCGCGCCGGGCTGGGAGCCTGAGAGGCAGCCTGGGTGGACGCAACGGCTACTTTATCGGCAGGCACCGTGGGCGATTGCGGGATATGCAGGAACCAGCCTCCGACAATTCCCACCAACAGGCAGATGGCGGCCAGCAACATGGCGTATTTTTGCTCGATGGTGTTCCGATTGGCTTCCGTCATTGCTGCGCTCCTTGGGTGCCGGTTTGCTTGCCGGCGTTTGCCTGCACATCGGCAATAAGTTTCTGGACCGTGGCTTTGCGTTGTGGATCCAACTGGGGATTTGTCTTGAGCAATTGACGCCAGGCGGCAAGGGCGCCCTTGGAGTCCTGTTTGCCCTGCCACTTGATCAGGCCCAGGTCGAAGAGGGAGTTGGCATCTTTGGGGTCAAGGCTGAGCCCCTGGTTCAGCTGGGCAATGGCGCCATCGGGGTCTTCTCCGCGAAAGAGGCTGGAAGCGAGCTTGGTACGCAACGCGACGTTTTTCGGGTCAGCTTTTACAGCGCGTCCGTAGTAGTCTGCTGCTTCCTTGAACTGGTGCGAGGTGTGGAAAATGGCGCCAAGTTGAGCCAGCAGGGTGGGGTTCTGCGGGTCGGTTTTGAGTTTGTCCAGCAGGGGGGCAGCCTGTTTGTCGGCAATCTGCTTGATTTGCTCCAGGGTAAGGTGGCCGGCTTCCCCCGCGTGCGGGTTTGCCGGTGGCTCCACGGCCACATGCTGCTGTGCCGGGGAGACCGGCGGCTGTGCGCCGCGGACCAGGTAGCCGATGGCGAGCCCGACCACAAGGCAAATGGCAGCCATGGCGTAGACGTGCGTCGCCTGAAAGGAAGGGCCGGCCGTGGGTGCCGTGGTTGGTTGGTTCTCCATGCTTCGGTCTCTCCTGGTCCGATTGGCTGCCAATCAGACGCTCTCGTTTGTCAACATTCCAGCATTTCCATCGTAAATGGCTGCCTCAGGGAGGCGAAAATGCTTGCTTCGGGGATGTTGCTAGTTCACTCTAAAGGCGAGAGAAACCCAAATTCGCACCCGGGGTCACCTGCGAGCGTGATGGTTGTCACAACGGGAGACGAAAGAGAACTTTATGGTGCGGTAATGAGGATTAGAAAGCTCCAAAACTCCCTTTGTTGGGAGGTCCAGATTTTGGCGACAGGGAGAATCGATTCCGCCCCCGGGGGAGGTTTTCCAGGAAGTGAAGTTTGGGTGGGGCTTTTGACCAAGGCAACTGCGGGAGAACGCCCATAATGGGAAGGGAAATTCCCATATTGGGGTTAAGTTCATTTCGTCGTCAAGCTTTTAAACCCTTTTGCGGCAGCAAGATGCAGAAGAAAACCGGACAAGTGCCAAGCCTGAGGGCAACGGCATGAGTCTTGCAGATGTACTCTACAGACTGAACTGCAAGAATCCCCGTAAGGCAGACCTCACGGTTCAGTCGGGATACGAAGTGCGAACCAGGAGGCTTTACTAATGAAGCGAATTGCATTACTCGCCCTGATGATTCTGGCCGGCGGAACCTTCGCTATGGCTCAGATTGGAGCTGCGCCGGCGACAGACGTCCTCGGCGCTCACCTGAACTTCGGCCGCGGTTGCGCCGGCTGCCATGCCCCGCACAGCGGCTCGCGTGGCAATGGATACAGCCCGACGACCACGCTCGCCAACGATGCCGGCAGCTATGCCCTTTGGGGCGAGGACGCGAGCCCTCTGTACGGCGTAACGCTGAATTTTGGCGACAACGGCAAGTATGTTGAAACCCTGCCGGTTGGAATTTCGGGCGGACAGCCTGATGTCTCCGGCATTATGCTTTGCCTCAGCTGCCACGACGGTAACCTGGCGAAGGGCGCCATGATGACCGGCAAGATCTATGAGGCCTCGCTCTTGAACAGCGGCTACGGCGCGAACTCCGCCAACATTCCGACCCTGCTCGGCAATGACGGCACAGCAGCCGGCAACTATAACAATGACCACCCGGTGGGCGCGCAGGCGACCATTGGCTGCGGTGGCACCTACAACTGGGATTGCACCGTCACCTCGGCTGGTAAGATTCAGCCCGGACCGAAGATGAGCCAGTTCATCACGAACTATGGCTTCTTCGTTTCTCCTGGTGTGATCAACAGCAAGCCTGTCGTTCTCTGCACCACTTGCCACAATCAGCACTCCATGAACGTGGTTGCAGTGAAGCAGACGAGCGAAACAGTCGCTTCCATCTCAGGCGGAACGAACGACGAGTTCTCCACGGGTACGCAGACTGGTCTGCCGACCGGCAACTACACGACCATGTTCTTCATCCGCGCTCCCTACAACCCCGTATCGACGAACCCACAAAGCAATCAGACGGCTCAGTTCTGCCGTCAGTGCCATGGTGGCGAGTCGAACGAAATGAGTGGCGGCACGGCTGGCACCACGTTCTAAGCAAGAGTACTGTTGCAGCACCGGGGAGGGAGTCAAACTCCCTCCCCGTTTTTCCCCAAATCAGGATGTCCAAGATGCGGTCTAAGTTATTCATGAGCGGGTTCCTGTGTCTGGCTGTCGGATCGGCCACGGGCCAGGTAGCTTCGCATGCTCCCACGGTTTTCACCCCGGCTCCTTCAGTTGGCCAGCCGTCGGCGGCAGTGTCGGGCAAGCCGGTGGTCCGGATCAACGGCACAGTAATGACCGACATTGATCTGCTGCGCGAAGAATATGCCATCTTCCCCTATGGTCGTCAGCACAGTGGAATTCCCAAGGACCTTGAGCCTGGGGTTCGAGCCGGCGCCATGAAGATGATGATTTTTGAGGAATTGGTCTACCAGGAGGCGCTGCGTCGGAAGATGACGATCCCGGCAATCAAGCTGCAGGAGTCCGAAGCAGCCTACCGCAAGACCTTCTCTTCCCCCGATGAGTTCAATGCCTTCCTGCAGAGCGACTTTCATGGTTCTCGCTCCCTGTTGGATTCGAAGATTCGGCGCTCATTGCTGATTGACGCACTTCTTAAGGTGGAAGTGGAGAGTAAGTGTGGTGTGTCGCAGGCGGAAGTGAAGGCACTGTATGACAAGAGCCAGAAGCGCTTCCAGAATCCGGAGTCGTTTACCTTTCAGACAATTTCTGTACTGCCGCCGCCGCGTACGACGCTCAATGCCGAACAGATGAAGCAGCAGTTGGCGCGCGCGGAACTGTTGCTGAAAAAAGCCAAGGCGACAAAGACATCTGAAGATTTTGGGCTGCTTGCCGAGAAGGAATCCGACGACGACTACCGTGTGATGATGGGCCAGCACAAGCCCGAGCCGAGGGCGGAGTTGGCGCCCCAGGTGGTGAAGGCGTTGCTTGCGATGCAGCCGGGAGCGGTGAGCGATCTTATCCAGGTGGGGCAGTTCTACACGATCATACGGCTGGAAAAGCATTCTCCGGCGGGCATGACGAAACTGGAAGATGTCAGAGCCCAGCTGGAAAAAGAAATCAAAGAGGACAAGCGGAACAATCTGCGGCGTGATTTGGATGCGAAGTTGATGCAATCGGCAAAGATAGACCAACTGTAAAGATTTGGAAACATAGCTCGGACGCCCCTTGGGGAAGCTGGTTTCGGAGAATTGGCGAGGTCGCCGATGCGGAACCTGAAACGGGGACCAGATTCCTGGCGGCATGCGAGGGATTCAGCAACCAAGAAAGGCAAACAGTGAGGGGTTCCGTGCGGGTCAAGCTGTTTTTGCAGGCACTGCTGGTGTTGATGGCACTGCCTGTAGCCGCGCAGGTAAAGGTCGGCGATGTCAGCACGAAATTGAATGGCACAGTCTCGGCTGGGTATACAGCCGACTTTGGAAATTTGACCGCTTCCGACCACGGGTGGACGGTAGGAGGCATGGCAAATCTGTCGGGCTATTACTATAACCCCAACTTTCTGTCGTTCAGTGTCTCACCGTATCTGAATCAATCGAGGTCCAACTCCAATTTCCAGTCGATTTCCGATGCCAGCGGAGTCAACGCCAACCTGAACCTGTTCAGCGGCACAGTATTTCCTGGGTCAATGAGTTACAGCAAAGAGTACAACAGCGACGGCAGCTACAATGTTCCGGGGTTGGCCAACTATGTGACTCACGGCAACAGTGATGCCCTGGGTGTGGGCTGGAGTGCGACCGTACCGAAGATGCCCACGCTGATGGCGGATTTCGAGAAGGGGAGCAGTTCCTATTCCGTTTACGGCACCAACGATCAAGGGTCGAGCAATTTTCATTCGTTCAGCGTCCGCTCGGGTTACCACATTGACGGTTTCAATATGGGTGCCTTTTACCTGAGAGGGGCCGCCAATGCCGGGATCCCTGAGGTCTTGACTCAGGTAGCGGAGACCTCAACGAACTCCAGCAACACCGCCTACGGCTACAATTTGACGCATCGTCTGCCGTTGCAGGGTTCCTTCTCGGCCAGTGCCACCCGCTCTGGCTGGAACAGCGATTATCAAGGAAACACCACGAACGGAACCATTGATCTTGTCAACGCATCCGTCTCATTGCATCCTCTTCCGAGATTGGGCTTTTCGGGCAGTGTGAGCTACTCTGACAACTTGAGTGGACAGCTGGTGCAGGCTGTGATTTCAGCCGGCGGTTCGGTTCCCGGGCTGAATACGAACGAGGCGTCAAACTCCCTGGATGTATCTGCGATTGCCAGTTATTTTTTTCTGAACAAGCTGCGCACCTCAGCCTATTTTGAGCATCGCAGCCAAGAGTTTCTAGGAGAGTCCTACGGAGTTTCGACCTACGGTGGCAGTGCCGGGTATGAGCACAAACTGTTCAACGGCACGATCAACGCGAATGTTGAGGTGAGCGGGAACAGCACCGATGGTAATGGCGGCGAGACAGTATCCTTTTCGACGAACGAGAACTACACCGCGGATATCATGGGGTGGAATGTCAACGGGTCATTTGGCTACGGACAGAACATCCAAACGCTGCTGGTCACCTATATGAACTCGTCGTACAGCTTTGGTGGCGGTGCAAGGCGTCGCTGGGGGCATTTCTCAGTGGGCGCCGGTGCCGGCGGAGCACGGACCGCACTGACTGAGCAGGCGGGATCCACCAGCAGTTCGCAGAGCTACGATGCGAGCGTTGGCTATACGCCCTGGATTGCGCTGACCGGCAACTACTCGAAATCCAGCGGGCAGGCGATCATTACTGGAGCAGGACTGGTACCGGTGCCGGTGCCAACGCCGGTGGTCCCTTCAGATCTAGTTAGCCTCTACGGTGGCAACAGCTATTCCTTTGGCTTGGGCAGTTCACCGGTGAAAAGGCTGAGCCTGTCGGCAACCTACGCAAGATCGATCAGCGACGTTACCAGCAGCACGGATTCGTCCGCGAACGAGAACAAGATCTTCAATTTTCTGGCACTGTATCAATTTCGCAAGCTGACGGCGACGACCGGATTTTCCCGGCTGGAGCAGGGCTTCAGCGGATCCGGCACGGCACCGCAGGTTGTATCTTCTTTCTATATCGGGGTGTCACGTTGGTTCAACTTCTTCTAGGAGCGGAGCGAAGGCAAAGCCTGGGTGCGGCGCTGATTTTGGCCTGCATCGGGCTGGCGCTTTGCCCTGTTCCGGCACTGGCAAAGACCAAGACCCCGCAGGTTCCGGAGCAATGGGAGATGTCTCTGGAAGGTGGGCGGAGGCTTTCGTGGGAGAGCAGCTTCCATTCCGAAGCGGAAGTAAAGCCGAATCGCGGCTTCTGGAACAAGGTGTTGGACGTGATCGCCGGGGAGCCGGACTACCACACCATGGTGCGTCCCTACAGCATTGTCACCGATTCTCGTGGACGAATCATTGTGACTGATCCTGGTGCCGAGGGCGTCCACATTTTCGACTTCGTTGCACGCAGGTACAAGTTTCTTCAGCACACGACGGGCAAGAACGCCATGCTGAACCCGCAGTGTGTTGCGGTGGACGCAGAGGACAACATCTATGTGACGGACTCGCAGTCAGGTGAGATTTTCGTCTTCGAACCGAGCGGAAAATTTCTCCATGCCATCGGCAGCATCAAGGGTGGGGAAGGCTACTTCAAGCGGCCGACGGGCATTGCCGTGGATTCCGCAGCGCAGAGGATCTACGTGACCGATACGCTACGCGACAAGGTGTTCGTGCTGGACATGCAAGGCACCGTGGTGCAGACCATTGGGCAGGAGGGGCAGGCCAACGGCGAGTTCCATTTGCCCACGGAGTTGCGGCTGAATGGGCCGGAGCTGATGGTGGTCGATGCCATGAACTTTCGTGTGCAGGCGCTTGACCTTACGGGGAAGTTTCAGTACTCCGTTGGGCTGATTGGCGATGAGACCGGAGCGATGTTCAGGCCGAAGGCGGTCAGTGTGGATTCGGAAGGCCATCTGTATGTGGTGGAGGCCTTGCGGGGTATGGTGCAGGTCTTCAATCGAGAGGGACAGTTGCTGTATTACTTCGGTTCCAAGGGAACGCATGCCGGTCAGTTTCAGCTGCCGGCTGGGTTGTACATTGATCATAATGACCGCGTTTATGTCGTCGATTCTTATAACCGGCGCGTCCAGGTGTTTCATTACGTTGGCTTGAAAGAGCTCGCCACGGAGGGAATGAAGTGAAGGTTAGAGTCATATTGGCCGGGCTGATCTTGTTGCTGACGGGAACTCCGCTGGTCGCTCAGATTCAGGGCGATGTGCTGGGAATGCACAGCCTGGGGCCGGGTACAAAATCGCCCATCTCGGGTGCGCGTCCGGATGCCTGTAACTATTGTCACGCGCCGCACTCGGGCCTGAATCTGGGCCTTTGGAACCAGAGACTGAGCAAGCAAACGTACACGCTGTACAGCAGCACGACCGAGGCCAATACCGGCAAGCAGCCGATGGTCGGCTATGTGAGCAGCCAGTGCCTGAGCTGCCACGACGGGACCGTCGCCGTGGGAGACACTGTAGTTGCTGGCCAGGTGACGACCACTGGTTCGATGACCTCGCAGGACGTTTTCGGCGGAGGCAAGCTGCAGACATCCCACCCGTTCAGCCTGCTGCTGCCGCTCAAGGACAACATCGATCTGGCGAAGACCGTGAAGGGTGGATCCACAATCGATCCTACGCACGCGGTGCGAATGATCAATGGCAATGTGGAGTGCACCTCATGCCACAATCCGCATGTGCAGGCCAAGGATATGGTCTCGCAGAATTTCCTGGTGAAGGACAGTTCCAATGGAGCGTTGTGCCTGGCCTGCCACGACCCGACGCGGACCTCCACCGGCACGGGGGCGACAGCTGCCGTGAATCCCCTCGCGGACTGGCCGATCAGCGCCCATGCGGTGTCGATCAACGGAATTTCAACCTCGGCGGGGTTGGGAAGCTACAGCACAGTGCAGAAATCCGCCTGCCTCTCCTGCCATACGCCGCACGACGCGAGCGGGACGGGGTCGCGGATTCTGCGCGGATTGAACGGGCTGGATTGTATTACCTGTCACAGCAGCGGCACCGGCATCGCGAACATGCCTGCTTATGCGAATGTCTTCTCCGAGTTTGTGTCCTCCAAGGTTGGGCATCCGTTCCCTTCCTCCACCAACAAACACGATGCCGCAGAAGATACGCTGTTGAACAGCAACCGGCATGCAACTTGCGTGGATTGCCACAACAGCCATGCGTCTGAAGTGGTGGGAACGTTCACTGCGCCGCCGCTGCTGCGGGTCTCGCAGAAGGATGTCGCGGGAGTAAGTGCAACGGACGGAACGACAATTTTGCCACTTGCTGCCAATCAGTTCGAGAACTGCCTGCGCTGCCATGGCACCAGTGCCGGGAAGCAGACCAATACCATTTACGGATACTCTCCTGCACGGGAAATTGTCGCCGGGGATGTGCTGAATATCATCCCGCAGTTTGTTTACACTGCGACCTCCAGTCATCCGGTGACGCATACGAACAACAGCCCCTTGCAGCAACCGAGTCTGCTGCCCGCCATGCTGAATGAAAATGGCAGTGTATCCGCCCGTACAATGAGCAGCGGTGTTGGCAGCACGCAGATTCTTTGCACCGACTGTCACAACAGCGACGACAACCGGGAGTTTGGCGGAACCGGTCCGAATGGTCCGCATGGATCGAAGTTCCTGCATATCCTGGAGCGCAATTACCAATACAACTCGCCACCCGCCACGCCGGGCGCAACGGTCGGCGGTCTGGTCCCCTATCCGGATCTTTCCACCACCGCCGGCCCATACGCAATGTGCGGCAAATGCCACAATCTGTTGAACACGGGTGGCGTGACTACCGGGGCGGTGGCAGCTCCAGCCACGGACGCCACTGCGAGCTGGCCAGGGGAGCATGCAGCCCACATCAATGCCGGATTCTCCTGTGCGACGTGCCATACGGCACACGGCATGGGCGCAACGAACGCGTCCATAGCCTCGGGCGAGCGCATGGTCAACTTTGATGCCAATATCGTGGCGGGGGTTGGGTCCGGCAATGCTCCCACCTATGCCCGTGGTGGCGGCGGCACAGCTGCCTCCTGCGTTCTGGTATGCCACGGGGTAACGCACACTTCGACTGGCTCGGGAACAGCAGCCTTCCGCAAGGGAGTTGGCATCAAGAAGTAAATGCTGGAACAGCGACACGCGCGCAAGCCCTGATGGGCTTGCGCGCGTGTCATTTCCGCGGTGCAGTCTGGTCCTCGGCCCTGGGCGTCCGGGTGTTTTAGAAGACAGTTGCAGCGCTGCTGCCACTCATCTCGTTCGACATATTTCCGTGGCACTGGCGGCAGAACTGCGCGGTCTGGTTGGACAGAGGATTGGTGTCGGCGGGGTTGTAGGGGCCGCGCAGGTAGAACATCGTTGGGTAGTTGCCGGTCGGCAAGCCGGAGGTTGTGCCGCTGTTGACCTGGACAACATTCATGGAATGTTGATCGTGGCAGGTTGTGCACATGACAACCGCCTGGTTGTTGTAGCTGCCCAGCTTGATGAAAAAGCCGTAGTTTGACACAAACTTGCTGGACCTTGCGCCCTTCATGGTGATCACGCCGTTGCTCTCGGTGCAATCCCACCCTGACGTACCGCAACTGACGGTGGCGCTTAACCCCACCGGGTGCTCGCTCAGGTAGTTCCCAGTGCTGCCGCCACTGTTGCCCAGCAGAGTGGGGATATTGGCGGCATTTCCGTAGGTGGATGGCAAGGTCTCATACACCCTGTTTTTCATCATGGCCTTGGCCCCGTAGTTGCCGTCGTGACAGCTGAGGCAGGTCAGCATACCGGCAACGTCGGGAGTGTTGGCCGACATGCTGGTGGGGAGAACTTCCACATACTTGCCGCCATCGGTGGTGATTGTTCTTCCGTAGAGGCTGGTGACATCTTCACCCCACAGGGCAACGGTGCCGCCCGCCGGGTCCACTCCTTTGGCGCTCCCATTGCCGTTGGAGCCGCTGTGGGGTGAGTGGCACGCAGTGCAGCCACGGCCCGCGTTCAGGTGAGCGCCGAGGACGTCAGTCGACGGGGAATATCCAGCCTGTGCTGCAGCGAAGCCGCCGCCAGCCAGGAGCATCAGCGTGACCAACAGGGAATGTTTCATGGGAATGGAGCCTCCTTGTACCTAAAATGCCAATCGGCGGGAGCTCCACTGGTCTGGATACAGGCAGGGCGGGGTCTGATTACTGTGGTTTCATTGGGCTACCATTTTGGTCAAAAGTGTTCCTAATTCCGGATTTGGAATTCGGCAGAAAGAAAAAATGTCGAGTTGAGCGAAGGCTGGAAGTATTTGAGGAAAGTACTAAAGTACCGTGAAACATTCTGACGGTCCGCAGGAAATGGCAGGTCTCGAAGCCGGGAAGATCTTCCGGTCAGGCTTCGTCGTCGGCCTGCCCCAGGCCAAACTTCTTCAGTTTGTAGCGCAAAGCGTCACGGCTGATATCGAGCAGTTTGGCGGCGTTGGTCTGGTTGCCATTGGCCTGGCTCATGGCCAGCTCCACCATGGTGTGCTCCATCTCTTCCAGAGATGTTCCACCCTCGGGGATGTAGAGTCGCGGCAGGCTGCGGCCATTGGGCAGGGCGCGTCCACCGTCGACCGGCGAAGTGCGCTCAAAGAGCGTCCGTCCGCCCGATTCGCCTACGGAAAACGGCAGATACACGGGACGCAGAAATGGCTCGTCCTCGAGGATCATCCCGCGCTCGATCGAGTTCTTCAATTCGCGGACATTGCCCGGCCAGTTGTGGCTAAGAATCAGGTTCCTCGTTTCGTCGGTGATGCCGCGAACCGATTTGCGGAAGCGCCGGTTGTAGCGCTCGATGAAAAAGCTCACCAGCGGCAGGATGTCTTCCTTGCGATCCCGCAGCGGGGGGATGAAGATGGCGATGATGGCCAGCCGGTAATACAGATCCTGGCGGAACTGCCCTTCGCGCACGGCCTTCTCCAGGTCGCGGTTGGAGGCCGCGATGACGCGCACATCCACCTGCATGTCGCGGATGCCGCCGACGCGGCGAATGACCTGGTCTTCCAGGACACGCAGGAGTTTGGCCTGCAAGAGCGGCGTCAGCTCGCCGATCTCGTCCAGGAACAGCGTACCTCCATCGGCGGCCTCAAACAGTCCCTTTTTCATCTGCTTGGCGTCGGTAAAGGCGCCCTTCTCGTGCCCGAACAGCTCGGCTTCCATCAGTGTTTCGGGGATGGCGGAGCAGTTGATGGCAACGAAGGGTTTCTCGTGGCGTGAGCTTTCGTAGTGGATCGCCTTGGCAATCAGGTCCTTGCCGGTGCCGCTCTCGCCCTGAATCAGAATGGTGGTGGCTTCGCAGTCGGCGACCTTTTTGACGAAGTTCATCAGCTCCGTCATTTTTGGGGAAACGCTGACCACGCTGTCGTAACCGACACTGCGTTTCACCTCGCCGCGCAGGGCCTGCACCTGGCTGCGCAGGTTGGTGGCCTCCAGCGCGTTCTTGATTGCCACGCGCAGCGCTTCAAACTCGATCGGCTTGCCCACGAAGTCATAGGCTCCAAGCTTGAGCGCAGCCTTCACGTCGTCCAACTGGGGGTCTGCGGTAATCATGATGACGGCCCGCGCCTCATCGCTCTTTTTCAGCTCATCGAGCACTTCTATGCCAGTCAGGTCGGGCATGCGCACGTCCAGCAGCACCAGATCTGGCGATTCCCGCTGGGCCAGCTTCAACGCCACTTCCCCACAGTCTGCCTCAACGACCTGATAGCCCCACTCCTCGCATTTCTGGCGGAGCGACCAGCGTACCAGGCGCTCGTCGTCCACGATCATGATCTTCTCGGCAGGCATCGAGTTCAATTTATCACGCGGAGGAAACGACTTGCTGGGCAGCACCGTTGCGGCTTTCGCTTTGCGGGAGGCCGCCGTCTTCTTCGAGACAAATCCGGAATCCCGGTGGGGTGGCCTCTGTCTCAGGCCTCCGCGGCCTCGGATGGCTGAAAGGGAAGCAGCACCTGGAACCGGGTTCCTTTGCCCACGATGCTGGCTACGGTGATTTGCCCGTGATGCTCTTCCACAATGCGGCGCGCCAGCGAGAGTCCCAGCCCCGTGCCATTTCCCTTGGTGGTGAAGAAGGGGCGGAAGATCTGCGACAGCTGGTGCTCCGGAATGCCGCGGCCCGTGTCGCTGACCGTGACCGCGGCCATGCCCTCCTCTGTGCCGATCTCGACCCACACAGTGCCGGCGCCCTCGGTGGCCTGCACGGCGTTCAGCAGCAGGTTCAGGAAGACCTGGTGAATCTGGTCGCTGTCGTGCTCCACCTCTGGCAGCTCGGGAGCCTGCTGCAGCTCGATTTTGATTGGCTTGGAGAGCACCTGCTGGCGCGCCAGCATCACGCCGTGCTCCACCGTGGTATTCAGGTTGCTGCGCATCATGTGCGGAGGATGGGGCCGGGCGATGTCCAGCAGATCCGTCAAAATGCGGTTGATCTGGTTGATCTCCAGCCGAATATCCTTCACCATGGGTCGCGCTGGGCTGCTCTCCGGCAGGTCGCGACCGATGATTTCGATGACTCCGGCGATGCCCGCCAGGGGGTTGCGAATTTCGTGGGCCAGGCCGGTCGCCAACTCGCCCAGCGTGGCGAGGTGCTCGGCACGCGACATCTGCGTGCGGTGCATGGTCTCAATCTCTTTGCGGCTTTCGCGCAACTGCTGCATCATTTGGTTGAAATTGCGACCCAGGTCGCCAATTTCGTCGTTCCGCTGGGAAAAACTGACCGAAACCTCCATGTCTCCCTCACTTATCCGTGCAACTTTCTCCTGCAGCTCGACCATGGGACGCTGAATCAGGTAAGCCAGCACAACAATAGAGACTCCGCAAATGGCGATGGCGCCCACCCCGGCAACAATCAGGATGGCGTGGCGCTCCGGATCGCGAAAGGAGACCGTTGCTCCAGTAAAAAGCAGCAGCCCGGCCAGCAATACCAGTACCACCGGCAACAGGGCCTTGATCTGCCAGTTGACGCGAACACGTTCCATCCTCGTTCCCCCTGCGCTTGGCAACTAGCAAAGACTATAGCGGGTTGCCCGCTCCGCACTCACAACTTTCATTTCTTTCTCAATCTCGGAGGCCACATCGCGGAAGCGCGCCTCGAATCCGATCCTGGTCCGGTTCGCGCTTCCGCCAATCCAAAGCGAAACTTTGCCGGTCCGCAGGTCCTTGATCGGAACCACCCAGTACCGCTCGTGCGCCAGGAAGTACGCGAAGCTCAGGCCAATGGCCATGAGTACTACACCGGCCCAGACGCCCCACTGCCCGGGCTCGTGCGACGCTTCAAGACCCATGATGTGGCTCACCTGCAGGCCTTTGATCTGGAACTGCCAGGGAAGCGGCTCAATGCTGGCCGTGCTTCCCGGCTGGCCCAGCCAGAGGTCCAGCGTCTTCCCGGTTTTCTTTGCAGTTACCACCAGGTGCGCCGCAGGGTCGTTCGCCTTCAGGTCGGCATGGGCGGCGGTGGGAGAAATATCGGCCAGCCGCACCGTCCAGTCCGGGTCCAGGGCCACGGCATCGTCAACCGCCATTCCCAGTTCCCGCGCCAACCCGGAACTTGCACGCGGAGTTGCCGTCAGCACAAGACGGTCCACCGTGTCGTAGGATGCAAAGCTCGACTGGGAGAAGCGGACTCCGCCGTAATTGAGCGAGTCGTCGACCAGAATCTCGCGCTTCAGCAGTTCGCGGCCTGAGTCGACCACAGCCAGTCGCGACCAGGCATTCTCCGCTGGGCCGGTGTGGCTGGTGGCCTGTCCGCTGCCGTCGCAGCGGATGGAAAAGGCAAGCGTGTGGACTCCCCCGTTGCGCAACTGCACGACGTCGGAGGCTTGCCCCTGATGCAGCGTGATGGTGCCGTGCCAGCCCCACAGACCGTTCATCAGGGTGCCTAGGAAGATCAGCAGCAGACTGGCGTGGACGATGTAGACCGCCAGGTCCGCGATGCGATGCCGTTCCGCGAAGATGCCAAACTGTTTGCCGCGCGTAATCCGCTCGGGAGCAAAGCCCTGGGCCCGGAGCGCACGTTCTGCCGCCAGCAGACCCGTCTCCGCCCCGCCTTCTCTGTCCGCCAACAATAGGGATCTCTGCAGGGGCAGCGTGCGCCGGAAGGCTTCCTCGGGAAACTTGTAGGGTCGAGAGAAGTAGCGCCAGCGGTTCTGGAAGCGGTCAATGGTGGCCGCCACAATGCACAGGCTGACCAGAAGCACGAGTCCCAGAAACCACCAGGCATGGAAAAGATCGGTCAACCCCAGCGTATCAAGCACCCTGAGCGCCAGCGGCGAGTAGGCGCGCTGGAACTCCTCGGGCCGCGTAGTCGGTCGCTGCAGAACAATCATTCCGACGGCGGAGAGAATCACGACCAGAATCAGCAGAACGACACCTGTCTCGATCGAGACAAAAGTGCGCCACGTTTTGCGGACGAGGGTGCGTACACCTGGGGGCATGGACTCTCCCTGTTTTATAACAGGACAAGCAAGTGGCGCACCACTCTCTTGATAGGCAGTACGTAATTGATAATAAGTAGGTTACTTGAATACCGATGAAGCCGCGTCTGGCCACTTTGGGCGATATCACCCAGCGAAGCCTTCTTGTCATGGAATTTGACACATTTTGCGGGGAAATGTGACGCACAGCACAGACAGTGATGTGTTCGTGGATTAGCCGTTCCCATGTGCGAAAGGCCTGTAAAAGCTATGTATTGCAACCATCTGGCGACTTCGACTATGCTCCAAGAATAGGTTCATAACGCTTGGGGCATTTCACGGAAGATGCTGTGGCAGAAGGCCCATTTTGAAACTGATGCGAAGGGTGGGTGTCTACGCGTTATATCGATTATGTTTGTCAACTCTATTTTTTCCAGTAGTATACGGCCCCGTTGCAATTCGCAGGCTCATGGTCGCGATACGGCGACGTTCGTGCAACACGCAATCTTTGGAGGCCGTATGATTTTGTTCCCACGTCGCGTCTGGTTCCGCAACTCGGTCACCCATACGGTCTGTCGCAAATTCGGCATTATTCTTCCAGTTTTTCTTTTGGCGCTGCTCGCCGCCCGCGTCGCTACGGCAGAGGTGCACCCGGTTCCCCTGGATAAGAACGTGGACGCGGCCAAGTGCCTGGAGTGCCACGACGACAAGACCAAAGGCAAGTCCGTTCACTCTGCCATGGCCATGGGCTGCCTGAGCTGCCATGAGGTTCGCGTCAACAAGGATGTGACGCGTGTGAAGTTGATCACCGCCACGCCCTCCGCCGTCTGCCTGACCTGCCATGAAGACAAGAAGGCGGTCAACATCAAGGGGACGATCCATCCGCCGGCGGTTCGCGACTGCCTGACTTGCCACGATCCCCACTCCAGCGATAACAAGAACCAGTTGCTGAAACCGATGACGGGCGACGCCAAGGAAAATCTTTGCCTCAGCTGCCACAAGACGGGGCTGAATGTTCCGGAGAAGGGCAGCCGCCATGCCGCGCTGGACATGGGCTGCGATACCTGCCACTTGACCCACAAGACCGGCGAGGCGCCCACCCAGGAAAACAAATTCCATCTCACCAAGTCTGCGCCGGCCCTTTGCCTGGACTGCCACGATGCCAAGGATGCCGACCTGCAGAAGGCGCATCAGAACCAGCCCTTTGCCACGGCGAACTGCACCCAATGCCACAATCCGCATCAGTCCGACGCTCCCAAGCTGATGCAGAAGTTCCAGCATGTGCCGTTTGAGTCGAGGAGTTGCGATACCTGCCACGCTCCGGCCAAGGACGGAAAAGTCGTCCTGACCATGCCGGATGCGAAGTCGCTTTGCGTGACCTGCCATGACGACAAGGCCAAGCTGATTGATACGGCCAAGGTGCCGCATCCTGGCGCCATGGGCGACTGCACAGATTGCCACGACCCGCACGCCAGCAGCCAGCCCGGCCTGCCCAAGACTGATCCGGTCAGCATCTGCACCGGTTGCCACACGGATATTGGCGACCTCAGCAAGAAGGCATTCCATCACCAGCCGGCCTTTGTGCAGGGTTGCGCCATCTGCCACACGCCGCACGGTGGAGACAACGACCATCTGCTCCGCGTCAAGGGGAACGGGCTTTGCCTGGAGTGCCATGGCCCCGACTCCGCCCCGCAAAGGCAGGAAGCCGAGCATCTGTTCACCATCTTCAACGGGACCGTTCGGCTGCCCGACGACTATTTCGTCAAGAACAAGGTTCCGATTCTGCCGTTGCGCTACGGGCTGGGACATCCGGTGGAGTATCACCCGGTCTCCGACGTGATGGATCCGACTGACCAGAGCAAAGTCAAGACGCCCCTCAGTTGCCTGTCGTGCCATCAACCGCACGCCTCCGCCAAGCCGGATCTGCTCATCAAGGACGAGGCCAACAACGTCCAGTTCTGTGACAACTGCCACAAGAACCGGCTGAACATGTCGCTGACGACTGTGCCTGGAAAGTAACTGGAGATTTCGATGTTTCGTTTCCTCTCAAATTCGACTCGCCCTGGCAGGCTGTTCGTCATGCTGTTGCTGGCTGTCCTTTGCCTGGCTTTGCCACTTTCAGCTTTTGCGGCGAAGAAGAAAAATGCTGCTCCTGCCGCGGCGCCAGAGTTGGGGCCGCGCAAGTTTCCCTTTGACCCCAAGAAGCTGGTGTGGCCGAGCCCACCCAACATCGCCCGCGTCCACTGGCTGGATTATTTCGTCGGCATGAAGATTGACTACGCCGCGCTCTCATCCAAGAACAAGCCCAAGCAAACATGGATGGATCGCCTTGCCGGGGGTCCCACAGCGGGCGAAAGTGTCAATCCCAAGACCTTCCCATACCAGATGATTGGGCCGGTCGGCATTGCCTTCGACTCCAAGGGCCTGGTGTATGTTGCCGACCAGAAGGTTGGGGCTATCTTCATCTACAACACTGAAAATCACGATACCCAGCTTATCCGCAATGGGTATGAAGCTCATTTCGGATGGATCAACGGCTTGGCCATGGACGACGATGACCGGCTGTTTGTAGCCGACGGCAAGCTGCGCCGGGTGCTGGTGTTCAACGCAAAACACGACGTGGAAGGCACCATCAGTGAAGGGATGGCCGACCCCAACGGCTTGGCTATCGATACAACCAACCGGTTCCTCTATGTTGTGGATACCCAGCAGGACCAGGTGCTGGTCTATGACGCGGACACCTTCAAGCTGCTGCGACGCATCGGCACTGGTGGCAAGAACCACTTCCTCACAACGCCCGGAGACTTGGCCGCTCCCCAGGGCGTGGCCCTCGACAAGGACGGAAACGTCTATGTGACCGATACGCTGAATGATCGCGTGGAAATCTACGATGCCGATGGAAACTTCATCAGCGCCTTCGGCAAGAACGGGGATGGTCCCGGATATTTCGCCCGCCCCAAGGGCATCGCAATCGACAGCGATGGACACATTTGGGTGGCGGACCAGGTGCAGGACCGCCTCCAGGTCTTCAATCGCGAGGGCCAGCTGCTCACCTGGATAGGAACCGGCCACGGGGAGTTGCCCGGGCAGTTCAACGTCCTCGTCAACGTCGCAATCGACAAGAAGGATCACGTCTTTACCGCCGAGCAGTACCCCGGCCGTATGCAGATGTTTCAGTATGTGACCGATGCCGATGCCGCGGCGGAGAAGACGAAGCAGGAGGATGCCCGCGCCAAGGCCGCCGAGGAGCGCAACAACAAGGGCGGAGCAGCAGCCACACCGGAAAAGCCTGCTGCGGCAACACCGGACAAGCCTGCCGAGGCCACGCCGGAAAAGGTGCCGGAGACCTCAGCGCCAGCCAATGCACCAGCTCCGAAAACGCCCTAAACCACCCGCCTCACAATCCTGACTAACGGGCATCTCTCCCTGCGCGGCATTGGCCGCGCAGTTTTGCTTTCGGGCAACGGCTGTCTTTGCCGCGTGGGTCTTCACGCCCTCAGCCGCCTGCTTTGGTGCGGTGAAATTGGAATTGTGCGGGCCCGCCCGAAATCTCCACTGCTGGTAAAATTGACGAATACGGGCATTTTTCACCTCTCGTTTGGGGGTAGGGTTGTCGATCATCGGTTTTCCGGCAATGTCGTTGATCACCTCGGTTGCGGGCTTCGTGGCCGTGATGGCCTGGCGCATTCGCGAGGGACGCACCGCCGTCACCGTCCGTAAAATTGTGATTCCTCCGCTGGGCATGGCCACCGGCTTCTGCATGTTCTTTGTGCCCATCTTCCGGGTGCCTTTTCTGTGGGCCCTGGGAGCCTTCCTGGCTGGCGCCATTATCCTCGCCTACCCCATCCTGCGCACCTCGCGGCTCACCCTGCAGGGCGATACAGTCATGATGCGGCGCTCGGGTGCCTTCTTCATCGTGTTGGTGGTGCTGGCTGCCATCCGCATTGCGGCGCGCAGCTACCTGGACTCGGTCATCACAGTCGAGCAGTCCGCAGCTCTTTTCTTTGTGCTGGCCTTCGGCATGATCCTGCGCTGGCGTACTTCCATGCTGCTGGAGTATCGCCAGCTGACCAGCGAGTAACGCCGCACTCAATCGTCTGTCAACCTGTCGCACCGGAGGGGCACGCGCTGGCCACGAGCCGCACCTCCGTGCCGTGAAATACACTCGTAAGCAATGTCGGATAAGCAAACACAGGAGAGCGGCAACCGGCGCAGGACCGGACGGGCCGGCAATGGACTGGTTCGCCTGGGCTTCTGGCTGAGTCTGCCCTGGTTGGCCGTGCTGGTGGTTGCCGCGGCCCGGCTGTTGCCGGCCGATGGACTGGCCCGGGCCGGCCTTCTGGCAGTCCTGGTTGTGCTGGCGCCGCTGCCGGCTGTCTCATGCTGGCTGCGCGAGCGCGGCGGACTGCGGGACCAGACGGAGGCCGCGCGCGAAACCGCCGAACAACTCCGCCTGCAACTGGAAACAGTGCGCTTTCGCACCGGACGTCTTCGTGAAGAGCTGCAGGCGGCCGATCGCCAGGCGCGCCTCTCCCACCAACTCACGCTGCTTGGCCAGTTCACCGCCGGCTTCATGCACGAGTTCAACAATCCTCTGGCCATTGTGGCCGGCCGCATTGAGGTGCTTCTGGACGAGCGCCAGGGGGACCCCGAGTTGTGCGCAGACCTGATGCAGATGCAGAAGGAAACCCTCTACATGAGCCGCATTGCCAGCACCCTGCTGCAGGCTTTGCGCCGGGAGCGTGGCGGCGAGGTCTTTGAACCTGCCAACCCCAGCAAGGCAGTCGCGGATGTGGTGACGGCCCTGCGTCCCCTGGCTGAACAGCAGGGCATCCATGTAGTGGAAGAGATTGGCGACGCGCCCAAGGTGGATGTGCCTGAACACGTCGTTTGCGAAGTGGTGCGGGGCCTGCTGAACAACGCGCTGCAGGCTTTGCAGGGGTTGCCCGGCGCAACCGCTTGGGTGCGCATTGAGCCCTATCGCACCGCGGGGGTGCGCATGGTGATCCGCGTGGAAGACAACGGCCCAGGCGTACCTGTGGCGATTCGTGACCATCTCTTTGAACCCTTCGTATCTCATGGTCCGGGGCGCGAGCGGCTCGGCCTCGGCCTCTTTCTGGCGGCCAGTCTGCTGGATATGTATGATGGCCGAATCCGCTACGAGACGAGCAGCGCAGGCGGGGCCAGTTTTGTGGTGGAGTTGCCCCCGGCCAGATTCAGCCGAGGCCAGCCCTACCACTGGTTTGCCGGAGGATCAAGCGAGTGAGTCGGATTCTGGTCATAGATGACGAGCCGGCACTGGGTGAAAACATCCAGCGGATGCTGCGTGCCCCGGCGATGACGGTGCAGGTCTTCACCGACCCGGTGAAGGGCCTTGCCGAGGCCATCTCCTATCCGCCCGACCTGGTGCTGTTGGATGTGCGCATGCCGGCCATGTCCGGCGAAGAGGTCTTCACCCGCCTGCATCACGCACATGCGTCCCTGCCGATTGTCTTTCTGACCGCCTTTGGCTCCGTGGAGGGCGCCGTGCTGGCCATGCGCAATGGCGCCTTCGATTATCTGCAAAAGCCCTTCAAACGCGAGGAATTGCAACTGGTGGTGCAGCGCGCACTGGCCGTGCGCAAGCTGGAGAAAGAAGTGGCCACGCTCAAGGGCCGACTGGAGTCCGCGGGCGAAACGGAGACCGCGGTGAGCCGCAGCCCTGCCATGACAGACCAGGTGGAGAAGGCCCGGCGAGCGGCAGGCACCGATGCCACTGTCATGCTGCTGGGCGAGAGCGGTACCGGCAAGGAAGTCATCGCGCGCTACATTCACAACCAGAGCCGTCGCAAAGATGGGCCATTTGTCCCCGTGGAGTGCAGTGCCATGCCCGGCTCACTGATCGAGAGCGAGCTTTTCGGCTATGAGCGCGGAGCCTTTACTGGCGCGGAAAAGGCCAAGAAAGGGCTGATTGAGTCGGCCGACGGGGGAACGCTCTTTCTGGACGAAATCGGCGACCTCGGCGTGGAGTTGCAGACCCGGCTCTTTCGCTTTGTGGAGGAGCGCGCCCTGCGCCGACTGGGCGGGCTGACCACGGTAAAAGTGGACTGCCGCATCGTCTGCGCAACCAACCAGGATCTTCCGCACCGAATCAAGCAGGGGCAGTTCCGCGAAGAGCTCTTTTACCGTCTCAGTGTCGTCACGGTCAAGCTGCCTCCCTTGCGTGAGCGGCCGGAAGATATCCAACACCTGGCCAGGTTTTTCCTGGAGAAATTCTCCCGCCGTTACGGCAAATGCGTAGCCGGCTCGCCGCAGTTCTACGAGGCGCTGCTGCGGGAGCGCTGGCGGGGCAATGTACGCCAGCTGAAAAACGTGATGGAGCGGCTCACCGCGCTGCATGAAGAGGGCCTGCTGACCCCGTCGGACTTGAATGAGGGAGACCCGCTGGAGGAAGTGGCAGTCAGCTTATCCACGCTGCCATGGAAAGACGCGCGGGAACGTTACCTGGCGGGTTTTGAGCGCTCGTACGCGCAGGCAGTGCTGGCCCGTTGCGGGGGCAATGTTAGTGCTGCGGCGCGTGAGGCCGGCGTCGACCGAAAGACCCTCTACACCCTCCTTAAGCGCGAAGGCGACGGGCAGCCTGGGGAATTTATTCCACAGGCTGGCGACGAAGCTGGGGAATGACCACCCCAATATCGCGGCAGCAATCAAGATAAATTACTGATTCTATTAGAACTACACTTTGGCGCGTGGATTGCTTTCCTATACGGCAGGAGCCCCGCATATGACCTATAAGAAATTGGGCGCAACCATCGCGTTATTCATCCTCGGCCTGATTGGATTGGCAGCGCCACAATCGGCCAACGCTATCCCGGCTTTTGCCCGGAAGTACGGCGTAAAGTGTTATACCTGCCACACCGTACCGCCGGCGCTGAACAAGAACGGCTACATGTTCAAGCGGCTGGGTTACCGCATGCCCCCGGACGAGATGGATGGCACCAAGGCCGCCCCAAAAATCACGGAGCTGGACAAGGACATCAACATCAGCGCGCAGAGCCTGGTAGCCCTGATTCTGCAGGGCAGCGTCACCAGTGACAAGACGGTTGCTGATACCGGGAATACCACCTCGGCTTCGCCGGTCTCCGCCTGCAATGGCGGCAACAACGGCGCCCAGCAGAGCGCCTCCTGCACCAGTTTCAATCTCGACGAAGCAGCACTGTTTATCACCGGCAATATCCCCAGTACCGGCTTCTCGCTGTTTGGCCACTATGAACTGTATCAGGGTGGCGAGAACGATCTGGAACAGGGTTTTGGCGTGTGGACCGGCGGCCGCGCCAACAACAGCTATTTCGTCAAGGTTGGCGAAATCCACATGCAGGAGGGTGAGGGCACACGCGCCGCGATGTTCTACAACCTGTTCTCTGATCCCGCCTTGACCCTGACCAACGTCGACCCCATCAGCTTCTCGCTGGACCAGCATCCGGTCGGCATCGACGTGGGCTATACGCACGCCACCAACTACTTCAAGAATGTCTTTGCCATCTCCGCAAAAGTGACCAACGGACTGAATGCCGACGGCAGTGAAATTCTCGATAGCTCCACGAAGAACTCAAAGGATGTGTGGGCTGACGCCGATTACTGGTTCGGTCCCGACGGCGGTGTCACGGTGATGATGTACCGCGGCAGTAAGGACCAGATCCAAAACGCCGGCGCTGACAATCAGTTCACCTATCGTCCGACCATGTGGAGGGAAGGCGCCTTTGCCAACTATCTCTTCTTCGACAAGCTCGACCTGCTCGGCGGATACATCCATAGTCACGATGACTGGCAGACCGTGCAGAATGGCCCGATGGGCGCATACACCGCAGACAGCTACCGCGGAGAAGCCGACTACTACGTGAAGACTGGAACCGTTATTATGGCGCGGCTCGACCGCTCCTCCTCATCGGTAACCGGTTCCCCCACGATGCACTCCCGTGCCTTTGGTTTCGGCGCGGAACGCGCCTTGACTTCTCTCGGCAACATTGTGCTTCGCGCCACCTACAACCAGGAGCACGATGGTGATCCTGTGGCGCTGATGGGCACCACCGACAAGCTCTTCCGACTCGATATTCGATACATGTGGTAAGGAGACCGACAATGCACAAGGCAATCCGATTCATCGCAGTAGCAAGCCTGGCGATTCCGCTGATGACCTGGGCGCAGAGCAGCAATGTGACGCTTCCGCAGGACAAGGGACCGGACAAGATCAACGTGGCCAGTTACCCGGCTGACCAGCAGAAGGGCTACAAAACATTCGTAGACAAGTGCTCGAAATGCCACACCATTGCGCGTCCCATCAACACCGCCATGACCAAGCCAGATTGGGAGCGCTATGTGAAGCGGATGATGCACAAGCCGAACTCCGGCATCAGCGACTCCCAGGGCAAGGTCATCTTCGAGTTCCTCGCCTATGACCAGGAAAATCGCAAGGATAAGAATCCCTCAGCCTTCTTCAAATCTCTCAGCGATGAGGAAATTGAGAAGCTGAAGGCGCAGCAGCACTAAGCCACGGTGCGTTGCGAGTGGTCGCGAGGTGTGCGCACGGTTTTCCCCTCCTGGTTCCCGTGCGCACGCCCCGCAGGCTTCTCTCGCCTGCGACGGCTGCTGATGTGTTGTGATGCGGAACACAACGTCACTTGAACTTATTTCGTACGCTCGCCAGCACCATCTCGAACTCTGGAGAAGCCATGCGCTACAAGATTACGGTCCCGGACCAGGAATATTTCGACAAGAATATTCCCTGTCGCACGGCGTGTCCGATTCATACAGAGTGCGGGCGATACGTGCAATCGATCGGAATATCGAAGGACGAGGAAGCCTACCTGCTGGCGCGCGCGCCCAACCCCTTTGCCTACGTTCTTGGGCGCATTTGCGCGCATCCCTGCGAAGACAACTGCCGCCGTGGAAAGATCGACGAACCGATCGCAATCTGCGCGCTGAAGCGCTTCGCAACCGACCGGCACAATCTTGGAACGGGGCATGACCCGGCGCGCAAGAAACTGCCACCACCGGCCAAACGCAACAAGAAGATCGCGGTCATCGGCGCCGGTGTCTGCGGACTTACCTGCGCGCACGATCTGGCCCTGCTTGGGTATACGGTCGAAGTCTTTGAGTCTGCTCCGGTCCCTGGCGGCATGTTGTATCTCGGCATTCCCCAATTCCGTTTGCCGCGCGAAATCATCAAGATGGAAGTGGATAACATTCTGGCCATGGGCGTCACGCTGCACACGCGCGTAACCATCGGCCGCGACATCTCCTTCGCCGATCTGCGCGCCAAGTTTGACGCGGTGCTGCTTTCGACAGGGTTGAACAAGGGTCGCGAACTTAATATACCCGGCGCGCATCTGGCCGGCGTCTACAACGGCATCGACTTCCTCATCAATGTGAATCTTGGATTCGAGATTGAACTGGGCAAACGCGTGGTGGTTGTCGGCGGCGGCAATGTGGCTATCGATGTGGCGCGCGCTGCGGTTCGCCTGGTGCATGAGACGGCTGAATTCGATGGCACGGAAAACGAGGAAGCAGCCATGCAGCCGGCTCTTGATGCGGCCCGCATGGCCATGCGCTCCGGCGCGGACGAAGTGGACCTCGTCAGCCTTGAATCTCGCATCCAGATGCCTGCGTGGAAAGGCGAAGTGGATGAGGCGGAGCATGAAGGCATCGTGGTCGACAACGGCTGGGGACCGAAAGAAATTGTCGGTGAAAACGGCAAGGTCACCGGGCTGAAAGTGCGCCGATGCCTTACGGTCTTTGACGAGAATGGCCGCTTCAACCCAGCCTTCAGCGACGAAGAAAAAATCATTCCCTGCGACAGCGTCATTCTGGCCATCGGCCAGCAGGCAGATCTCTCATTTCTCACCGGTGCGGAAGATGTGCAGGTAACGCCGCGCGGAATCCTCAAGATTGACGAGAACCTGATGACCACCGCACCTGGCGTTTTTGCCGGCGGCGACGTGGCCTTTGGTCCGCGCATTCTTGTGGAGGCTGTAGCCAACGGGCACAAGGCCGCCCGCTCCATACACGTGCACTTGAGCGGCACAACGCGCAAGACGGTGCTCAGCCGCTTCCGCAATATGACGAATTGGGAGATGCCGCGCGGATTCCTGACAACACCACGTCAGACCATGCCCGTGCTGGCCGCAAATCGCCGCATCGGCATTGCCGAGGTGGAGCTGGGCTTTGATGAAGAGCAGGGCAGAGCCGAGGGCCTGCGCTGCTTAAAGTGCCAGGTCAATACCATTTTCGACGGAGCAAAATGCATCCTGTGTGCGGGCTGCGTGGACGTATGTCCAGAGAGTTGTTTGCGGCTTGTGGATCTGGCCCAGGTGCAGGGCGACGCGCGCTACGACACACTCATCCAAAAGCGCTACGGCGTGGGCGCAGAGCAACTGCAGGCGGGCCAGGCCGGCGCCATCATCAAGAACGAAGAGAAGTGCATTCGCTGCGGACTGTGCGCCGCTCGATGCCCCACTGGCGCCATCACCATGGAGTCGCTTGAACAGCAGGAACGCGAAGTATTTGAATAGGGGAGCCACGAATGGATAGACGAACATTTTTTAAAGTGAGCTGGGGGTCAGTCGGCGTGGCCGCGCTTCTTTCGGCAGTCGGCGTAAGCCTGACCGCTGTGGGCCGCTACCTGATGCCAACTGTGTTTTATGAGCCGCCACAGGCCTTCAAAATCGGAACCCCCGGAGACTTCGCTTTTGGTGCGCCGACTTTCCTGGTGGACGAAAAGATTTACGTCTTTCACGATCGCGAACGTGGCTTTGCCGTTGCCAGTGCTGTATGCACACACCTCGGTTGCACAGTGGCGCATTTCCAGAGCGATCAGAAATTTCACTGTCCCTGCCACGGCAGTGTATTTGGCGCCGACGGCAATGTGCAACATGGTCCCGCACCGCGGGCGCTTGACTGGTTTGAAGTAACTTTGGCGCGTGATGGTCAACTGCGCGTGGACAAAAACAAGGTTGTGCCACCCACGTACCGACTGATGGTGTAGCGATGAATATCTTCCGCGAAGTCTATCAATCCATCGTTCGCCGGGATCCGCTTTCCACCGACAAGGGAAAGTCCGAACTGGTCTTTCTCAACGTGTGGCTGCATATCCATCCGGCCAAAGTTAAGAAAGAAAACATGAAGTTCAGGCATTCCTTCTACCTGGGCTTCATCACCTTTTTTCTCTTTCTCATCCTGGTCACCACCGGCATAGCACTCATGTTCTACTACCGGCCCTTTCCGCCACAGTCTTACCAGGACATGAAGGACCTCCAGTTCGTCGTTTTCCTCGGTCCCTTCCTGCGGAACATGCATCGCTGGGCTGCCCACGGCATGGTCGTCTGCGTCTTCCTCCATATGTGCCGGGTTTTCTATACTGGCTCATACAAAAAGCCGCGCCAGTTTAACTGGGTCATCGGCATCTTCCTGCTGTTGCTTACGCTCGGTCTTTCGTTCACCGGCTATCTGCTGCCCTGGGATCAGCTGGCCTACTGGGCCATCACAGTCGGCACCAACATCGGTAGTTACGCTCCGTTCATCGGCGGCACGCTGCGCGAGGTTCTGCTGGGCGGGCACAGCGTAGGTCAGGCGGCGCTGGTGCGCTTTTACGTGCTGCACGTGGCCATCCTGCCATCGCTGATGATTCTTCTTACGATCGTCCACTTCTGGCGTGTACGCAAGGACGGCGGCCTCTCGCGGCCTGTGTGGAAGCTGAAAGCACCTTCAACCGCGGGCTTGGTCACCATCGGCACATCGGCCGATGCACCACTGGTGCCAACGCAGGCTGCCTCCACCACCAAGACGTATGGCTTGATGGAGGTGGTGACCGGCAAGCCCATCTTTGAGCAGGTCACACCGGAAGAAGAAGAAGACACAGTCTTCTCTTACCCCTACGCCTTCGTCCGCGAAGCGGTCACCCTGATGGCCACTGTCACCACCATCATGGCCATGTCGCTGTTTCTCAACGCGCCGCTCGAAGAACTCGCGAATCCAGCCAAGACGCCTAACCCGGCCAAGGCGCCGTGGTACTTCCTTGGCCTGCAGGAACTCGTCAGTCACTCTGCATTGCTGGGTGGTGTTGTCGCGCCTGCGCTGATGGTCATCGCGCTGCTTGTCATTCCGTATATCGATCGCAACCCCAGCCGCCGCCCGCGCGACAGGAAGTGGGCAATTTGGCTGTTCACGGCCTTTGTCGTCGTCAACCTGGTGCTCATCGTGGTAGGAACTTTCTTCCGCGGTCCAGGCTGGGCGCTGGTTCCACCGTGGGTTCATGTTGTGGGGAGGCCTGAGTAATGGAACGCAGACTGCAACAACTTTTCTTTGCACTCAGTGTGCTCGCGCTGCTGTTGATTGTGGCGGCGGCGCACCAGGCCAACACTCCCTCGTGGAAGACCTTCCAGCACAACTATCACGTGCTGGAGGCTCAGGGCGAGCCCAACGAAGTGACCAAGGCGGCCGTGTTGGCCACACCGCCGGAAGTGCACCAGTTCATGCTCACCGGTTTGCAGCGCGTAGACCGCTGCACTACCTGCCACATGGGCGTCGAAGACCCTACCATGAAGAACGCGCCCGAGCCCTTTCGCTATCATGCGAATCTAGGCCCGCATGTGCCCAGCAAGTTCGGCTGCACCATATGCCATGGTGGACAAGGGCTCGCCACCACCACGGAAGACGCCCACGGCAAGGTGGAGTTCTGGGAGAATCCGCTTCTGTCGAAAGACTACATTCGCGCCTCCTGCGGACGTTGCCACAAGGAAGGCGATGTCCCCGGAGTACCGGAGTTGACCGAAGGCCGCCACCTCTTTGAAACGCAGGGATGCCGCGGTTGCCACAAGTTGAATGGCATCGGCGGCACCATCGGCCCCGACCTCACCGGCGAAGGCGCAAGTCATCGTGCACCCGAGTGGCTGGAGACGCACTTCCTGACTCCGAACGCGCTCTCTGCCGGCTCGGCCATGCCCAACTTCCACTTCACCCGCGAGCAGGCAAAGGCGCTCACTTACTACATGCTCTCGCTCACCAGCGAGGACATGGGCAGTTACTACTCCAGCGTGCGTCTCATCCCTGGGCCGGAGTATGGCCGCAAGCTCTTTGCCGAAAAGAACTGCATCACATGTCACAACTTCGGTGGCATCGGCCAGAAGGCCGGCCCAGATCTCGCCGGCGTCACAACGCGTCACTCGCAGGAGTGGCTCGATGAGCAACTCGTCAACCCCGAGCTTGTCTACCCCGGCAGCTCCATGCCCGCCTACGATCTGGAGAGCAACGAGCGCAAGGCTCTCATCTCCTATCTCTCCTCCGCGACGCCTGCTGATGTGCAACAGTTGCTGTCGAACAAGGCCAAGGCTCTGTCGCCACAGGATGTCGCCATTGAAGCTGGCAAGCAGGACTTCGCCCGCTTCGGCTGCGTCGGCTGCCACGGCACCGAGCTGCAGGGTGGCGTGCCCAACCCCAACGCGCAGGGCGGGGAAGTGCCCTCGTTGCTCCACCTCAGCGACGACTACACCAAGGATGAGGTGCTCGCCGTCATCCGCAACGGCCGCGTGCCGCCCATTGACAACGCCAACGGCCCGCCTCCGCCGCTCTACATGCCTGCCTGGAAAAAGGTGCTGAGCGACGAAGACATCAACCGCATCGCGGACTTCCTGTGGTCCAAACAGCAGAAGAAGGATGCCTGGTAGAGCATCGCCTGGCAAACAGATTTCACCACAGGCAGCGATGCCCCGGATTTTCCGGGGCATCGCTGTCTGCGCATTACCGCAGAGTGTCCTCTCGAAATGAAAGCCAAGGAAATCCGCGCCCAGCTGATACCCTATCCATGAAATGCCCGGCTTTGTCCTCGATTTCTACCTCGGCTATCTCGTGCGCTGGCTCATCCTCCTCTGGCGCAAATCGGCCAGCGCCAATTGGCCGACCGTCGCCGGCAGCATTGACCGCTGTAATTTTGATACGCAGACTTTCGGCGGAGATTATGTGGGGGTCCAATACCGATACGAAATGGACTCGGAGCGCTTTCAGGGAGTTCTGAAGAAGCCGTACATCTATCCCAACTATGCCGCGGCTTTTGCGCGCTTTCATCCCGCAGACAGAGAACTCAAAATCCGCGTCAGCCCGCAAAATCCCGCCCAGTCTTTCCCGGTCCTCGACTAGGAGCTTTCGCTGCACTCGATCCAGCCTGCAGAATTGGCCTGTGCACTCAGTTGTGCTATCGTTCCATCAATATCAATTGAGCCTGTCAGCGTGTTCAAATATGATACAAAATGCTCCCATCTCTCTGTGGAATGTATTGGTTGCTGCCGCTCATCACCCCACCTCATCTGTCAGCGACGCGGAAACTCGAGTGGCTTACAGTGACTTGGCCAATGGCTCAATCCTAGGGGGCCGCGCAGAGGAGCTTCGGGGGCGTACGGTAATCGTCAGCACGGCGGGGCAGTTAACCACGGCCCTTACGCTGTTTGAACTGGACGGCTTGGTACGCCGCATTGTGATCTACCCCAACGAGTCAAGGCTGGATCACCTTCCCTTTGTCATCGCCGCAGCGAAGGCGGATGCCATCGTCTCGGATCGGAAAGACCTGGATGCAGGTTCCTGTCCCATTCAACATTTCATGCCGGATGCAAACGCGCTTGTGCCTGGGAATTGCGACCGGAGTGATCCACGGCAAACGGAATGGATCACCTTGACATCCGGTACGATGGGGCCGCCAAAGCTGGTCCTGCACACGCTGTCGAGCCTGACCGGGGCGATCCGTGCCGGCGAAGTTCCGCAGAAGAAGCCTGTTTGGGGCACGCTTTATGACATTCGACGCTTCGGCGGCCTACAGGTATTTCTTCGCGCCGCCCTTTCCGGTGCTTCGCTTGTCCTTTCCGGCTCATCCGAATCTGCAAGGACTTACCTTGCCAGGGCGGGTGCACTCGGAGTGACTCATATCTCGGGAACACCCTCTCAGTGGCGTCGTACGCTGATGAGTGGATCGGCTCATTTGGTCGCGCCTGAATATGTTCGCATGTCCGGAGAAATCGCAGATCAGGGAGTGCTGAATCAACTTCGGTCAGCCTTCCCCCGGGCCGCAATCGTCCACGCCTTCGGTTCGTCTGAGGCTGGCACAGTCTTCGAGGTGAAGGACGGACTCGCCGGATTTCCAGCCAGCCTGCTTGGTAACTCTCCAAATGTTGAGATGAAGGTCGAGAAGCGAACGCTGCGTGTCCGATCAGCCCGGACGGCAACCCGTTATCTGGGCAACGATACGCCGGAGATGAAGGCTGCGGATGGGTTTGTCGATACGGGTGACCTGGTTGAATTGCGCGATGGGCGGTACTACTTCATCGGTCGCCGCGACGGACGCATCAACGTCGGAGGGCTCAAGGTGACCCCCGAGGAAGTTGAGGCGGTCATGAATCGTCACCCGGATGTTCGGATGTCGCAGGTGCGGGCCAGGAAGAATTCGGTCACCGGTGCGGTTGTCGTTGCCGATGTAGTGGTAAACTCGTCACTGCCGCCGGGTAGCGGAGAGGAGCAGACACTCCGGAATGACATTCTAAAGTTCTGTCGCGAATCTCTGCCTTCGCACAAAATCCCGGCTGTTATTCAGTTCGTTTCCACTCTGGCTATTGCTGATTCAGGCAAGATGGCCCGGAGTTGCGCGGAAAGCACTGTGCCTGCTTCTTCGAACCTGTGATTGCGCAGCGAACAATCGTCTGTGATGCCAGTCACTTGTCATCAGGCCCCGAATGGGACATTCTCCTCCTGCAGTTTTTACTGAAAATTCTCCGATAGCCAACTTTCCCCGAGTTGTTTGCCTTCTCTCCCTGGGCCCCCACAACGCTGCTCGTCCGCGCTTCTGTGGTCAGAGCGGTTGACGGATTTATAGAGTTCTCGTTAAGAGGTAGCGGGTTGCTGCAGCGACGCCTCGCGTGAGTCGGGCCGGATGCTCAGGATAACGATGAAGCGAGCCGATTTTCAAACTTCCAATTTCAGCAGGTGAACGGCATCCCTGGACTGTCAGGGCGCGATTGAAAGGACCGAGTATGGGATTCCCGGTGCAGAGGCTCAGAAGACTACGGACAAGCGAAGCGTTACGCGGGCTCGTCCGCGAGAACCATCTATCAGCCAGTAACTTCATCCTTCCCCTTTTTGCGGTTCCCGGCAGAAATATCAAGCGCGAGATAGCGTCACTTCCAGGGAACTACCAGTTGTCCATCGACTGCCTGGTCGAGGAAGCTCTTCAGGCACGCGCGCTTGGCATCCCCGCAGCCCTTTTGTTTGGCGTTCCAGAGACCAGGGATGAGTTGGGGTCCGGTTCCTATGCCGAAGACGGAATCGTTCAGCAAGCCGTCAGAGCGGTGAAGCAGGCTGTGCCTGATCTCGTTGTAATTACGGATGTGTGTGCTTGCGAATACACGTTGAACGGGCACTGCGGAATGATAAAAGACGGCTATCTTGACAATGACTCATCGCTTGAGTTGATCGCAAGAATTGCTCTTTCCCATGCCATGGCTGGCAGTGACATGGTTGCGCCTGCAGCCATGCTCGATGGACAGATCATGGCCATTCGAGAGACGCTGGATTCGCACGGCTTCAACAACCTGCCAATTATGGCTTATTCGGCGAAGTATGCATCAAAGCTCTATGACCCGTTCTTTAAAGAAGGGACACAGTCGGCGGTGACATTTGGAGACAAGAGGACCCATCAAATGGACTTCTCCAACTCCGACGAAGCCATGCGCGAGCTTGCTCTTGATATTGAGGAAGGTGCGGACATCGTGATGGTGAAGCCGGCGCTTTTTTACCTCGATATCGTGTATCGCGCCAAGCAGGAATTTCAAATGCCGCTTGCCGTCTATGACGTGAGCGGAGAATACGCGATGATCGACGCGGCAGCTCGCATGGGACGTCTCGATAGGGATGCGATCATGATTGAGGCGCTCACTTGCATGAAGCGTGCAGGAGCCGATTTAATCATTACCTATTTTGCGAAGCGCGCGGCAGAACTGCTGCAATCCAATGCTTTGCTGGCCCACGCGCATATAGATACCATGACAAGCGAGCCGGAGCTTGCGACTGCCCGATGAAAGATACCTGCTGGGACAACGAGTGCGAACTCTCCGGTGAAGCGCATTCGTTGTCTCAGCAGACACCTTGGGACTCTACAAGTCTTCGCGGATGGATTGAGACGCTGGCTGAGGCCGACCGCCTTGTGCGGGTGAAAGAAGCAACTCGCTGGAGATTCGAAATCGGCAGATGCACACGAGAGAGCAAGACGCCGCTTCTGTTTGAAAATATTGTGGGTTATCCCGGCCAGCGGGTCTTCACAAACGGCCTGCGCGATATTGGCTTGCTCGCCTTGGCCCTCGGCTTGAACCCCGGAATCAGCCGCGAGGATCTCATCGCAGCGGTCAGACAGAGGGTTGCCGATCCAGTTAGTCCCACGCTTGTCGAGAATGGTCCCGTGCTGGAGAACATTCTTCGCGGCAGCGGCATCAACCTTCTCAGATTCCCGATTCCTCATTGGAATGAGAGCGACTGCGGTAGATACCTCGGCACATGGCACATCAACGTAACGAAAGACCCGGAGAATGGCATCCGGAATGTCGGTGTCTATCGAATGCAGCTTCTGGGACCAAGTCAAGCGACGGTAAGTACTTCGCCCGGAAGCCACCTGTCTCAGCAGTTGGCAAAGGCAGAGCGCGAAGGCCGTGCACTTCCAATGGCAGTCGCGATCGGTGTCAACGAACCATTGGTTATGGCCGCAGCTGCTGGCTATCCTTACGGAATGGACGAATATGACTTAGCCGGCGGCCTTCAGCAAAGGGCCGTGGAACTTATCCGCTGCCAGACCGTGGATCTGGAAGTTCCGGCACAATCGGAGATTGTGATTGAGGGGTTCATTCAGCCGCATGTCAGGGTCCAGGACGGCCCGTATTTCGATTACACAGGAACAATCGACACGAATCCCAATGCGTTCCTCTTTGATGTTACCTGCGTGACCTTTCGAAACAATCCAATTTTTCGCGGCACTTCGATCGGGGTTCCAGGTGCGGAAGATCATCAAGTTCTCGCAATTCTTGCCGAGTTGCGGCTCCTGGATTTTCATGGCTCCAGTATTAAGAGGCCTATTCAGGACCTTTTCCTGAAGCAGCGCCTCTTGCGCTGGACCTGCCCGAAATCCTGACCTGGCTGAGAACTGTTGTTCGCCAAAAACACGATTGGGCTTTGACTCCAGAGACAGAGACGCTTGCCCGGAGGGTTGTGGCATCGATGGACCCGATTGGACCCGCGACCAGCAATTCGTCGAAGGTCGGATTACAGGTGATGTTTTGGGGGCTGGAAGTCAGGCCAACGGGTAGCGGGCCGAAGTCCACCGGGGTAGCGCTGTGGGCGCTGCTGGAGGCGCTCCCGACGAAGTAGATGTGGCCCTCGCACTCCACGTCCGCGCCGACCTGATTGCCGAAGCTGCCGTGATATGGCTTTGTCGAGGTGTATCGGCCTGCAGCCAGAATCTCGGTGATGGTTCCGCTGGTGTCCTGACCGTGGGAGAAAGGGCATGAGGCAAGTCACCGAGCTGCGGTAAAGAGGGTGAGGCGCGGGGCGCGCAGGAGCTACGCGATGCGGGCACGATTGCTATCCCCAGAAGGAAGTGCCGTTGGGCGACCAGAGCTGGTGTGGCCTGACGATGCATGAGGTCGCCTGATATGCTCGGGAAAATGTCAAGCAAAGAGACTTCGATGACGCGATATTCAGCCTTTCTTCTTATGGTCTTTGGCGCGATCGGGATGGCGGGTGCACAGACTTCGCTACCGGTGCAAATGGGGGTCGCCCCTGCGGACTTGGTGCTGACGAATGGGAAGATTTATACGGCGGACGCACGGGACTCGGTGACGGAGGCGGTGGCCATCCGCGCGGGCCGCGTGGTGTGGACAGGCTCAAGTGCGGGAGTGAAGGCTCTGGTTGGCGCTCAGACGAGGGTCATCGATCTTGCAGGGCGGTTTGCCATGCCGGGACTGGTGGACGGGCATATGCATCCCCTGGAGGCCGGGCAAAAGCTGCTGAAGTGCAATTTGAATTATGAGCCGCTGACGGTGGCGCAGTTTCAGCGGGGAATCCAAGCGTGCCTGGATGCCACCAAGCCCGATGAACCGGATGGATGGCTACAAGTGGTGGGGTGGTTCCAGCAGGCGATGCTGCCGGAGGGAACGAAGACGAGCCGGGCGACGCTGGATGGCCTGAAGACGCGACGGCCGATCGTGGTGACGGACTCGTTTGGGCATACGGTGCTGGCCAACAGCCGGGCACTGCAGCTGGCGAAGATTACGCAGGAGACAAGGGACCCGGTGGGTGGGGCTGTGGAGCACGATGGGGCGGGCGAGCCGAGTGGGGTGCTGCAGGATGCGGCGAGCGACCCGGTATATGCCCTGCTGCCGAAAGCGACGGCGGCGGAGAATGCGGCGGCGGCGATAGAGGCCCTGCATGCGATGACGCGGCAGGGGATTACGAGCTTTCTGGATGCGGATGCTGAGAGGGAGGATCTGGAGGCATTCACGGCGGCGGGGCTGGCGGGCAAGCTGACGGCGCGGGCGCATTTCGCGATGCATATCGACCCGGCTGAGGCGGAGCATCCCGAGGCGGTTGTGGCGCGGATCGTGGGGTTTCGGAAGGAATTTGACCAGGGCGCACTGACCCCAGTTCCGACGCTAACCGTGCGCAATGCCAAGATGTACATCGATGGGGTGATATCGGGGCCGGCGTATACGGGAGCGATGCTGGAAGCGTACCTGGTGAATGCGGGAACGGCGGATGCGCCGAGGTGGGTTCCTGGGCCGACACGGGGGCCGGAGCTGTATTATGCGCCGGAGAAGCTGGCGGTTTTGCTGGTGGAGCTGGCGAAGAACGGGATTGATCCGCATATGCATGTGGATGGGGACCGGGCGGTGCATGTGGCGCTGGATGCGATTGCGGCGCTGCGGGCGGCGATGCCGGGGGCGGATATTCGGCCAGGGCTGGCGCACTGCGAGATTGTGTCGCCGGCGGATTATGCGCGATTTGGGCAGTTGGGGGCTTTTCCGGTGCTGTCGATGCAGTGGGAGAAGCAGGCGCCGGATACGGTGGAGCAACTGCGGGATGCCATGGGACCGGAGCGAGCGAAGATACTGGAGCCGGCGGGAGTACTGCTGGCGGCCGGGGCGCCGGTGGCCTTTGGCAGCGATTGGCCTGTGGATCGGCTGGACGAGTGGTTTGCGCTGAAGGTGGGGGTGACTCGGCTGAATGCTCCAGAGGCGGGAGCGCAGTATCAGCACCGGCTGGGGACAGACCCTGGGCTGACGGCGACGCAGGCTTTACGGGCGATTACGATTACGGCGGCAAGGGAGTTGCATGCGGATGCAGTGAGCGGATCGCTGGAGGAGGGCAAGTTTGGCGACGTGATTGTGCTGGACCGGGACCCGCTGACGATTGCTCCGGAAGAGATTGCCAAGGTAAAGGTGCTGACCACGTTTGTCGGCGGCAAGATGGTTTGGGAGAGCAATGTGCGGTAGCGGCGGAAGGATGCGTCGGGTCGCGTGGGCGGGGCTGGGCGGAGTAAGCTGGTGAGACCATGAGCCAGAGCAATCAGCCTCCTCGCGTGCAGCTTGTACAGTCCCCGGATTACCGCGACACCTACGCCAACAGCGTGCAGATTCGGGTAAGTGTTTGGGACTTCCACCTTGTTTTCGGCCAGGCCAATTCGGAAGGGCCGGAGCAGTTGAGCATTCTGAACCATCAGGGGATTTTCCTGAGTCCGCAGCAGGCCAAGGCGCTGTGGAATGTGCTGGGGCAGAACCTGGCGCAGTATGAGCAGGCGTTTGGGGAGTTGCAGTTGGAGCCGCGGATACCGGACTTTCCGGCGGGCACAGTGAATTAAGAAGCGCCTGAGGCGATGCCAGAAGAGACGCCAATGCGGAAGAAGCTGCGCGGCCTGCCCTTTGCTGGGGTGGGACGGGGGGCGGAGTTGCCGGTGTGGGTGATTTTCCCGGTGATCTTCGCGGTGCTTTACCTGACCCACTGGAGCCTGCTGCGTTTGCCATACTACTGGGATGAGGCAGGGTATTACATTCCGGCGGCGTGGGATTTTTTTTGCACAGGATCGCTGATACCGAGTTCGACGTTGACGAATGCGCATCCGCCGCTGCCGTCGGTCTATCTGGCGCTGTGGTGGTGGGTTTCCGGGTTTACGCCGGAGGTGACGCGGGAGGCGGTGCTGATCGTGGCCGCTTTCGGGCTGACGGGGGTTTGGCGGTTGAGCCTGCGTCTGACGGGGTCGGCCGCTGTGGCTTTTTGGACGGTACTGCTGACGGGGCTTTACCCGGTGTGGTTTGCGCAGAGTTCGCTGGCGCACGCGGATATTTTTGCGGCGGCGGCTACTCTTTGGGCCCTGGTGTACGCGCTGCCAGAGCCGGTGGCCGGCAAGCCGCGACGGCTGTGGTTGGCGGCGATCTGGTTTTCCGTCGCTGTGCTGGCCAAGGAGACTGCGATTGTGACGCCGCTTCTGCTGGGGATGCTGGAGGTGGCGGGGAGCGTGCGGCAGCCTGCGGAGGCCCGGAGGCGGAGCTGGGCGGCCGCCGGATGGTACTCCGTGTGCGTGGTTCCGCTGGCGGGGTGGTATGCGTATCACCGGGCGAAGACGGGATTTGTGTTTGGGAATCCGGATTTTCTGCGTTACAACGCGACAGAGACGCTGGACCCTATCCGGATTCTGGCGGCGTTTGGGCACCGCTTGTTGCACCTGACGGCGCACATGAACATGTTTGTGCCGGTGCTGTGCGTGGTGGCGGCGCTGATGCTGGAGCCGGTGCTGGAGCGGAACGGGAGCCCGCGAACGATCTTCCGCGATGCGGAGGCGACGCGGGTGGGGCTGACGCGGATTGGGTGGCTGCTGCTGGGCAATGCGGCGGCATTTTCCGTGCTGGGCGGGGCGCTTTTGACGCGGTACCTGCTGCCGATGTTTCCGCTGGTGCTGGTGGTGTGCGTGGCCGTTTTCCGCAGCCGGGTGCGGGCGTGGCCCCTGCTGGCGGGTTTTGCGGGGGTTGCGTTCGTGACAGGGCTGTTTGTGAATCCGCCCTATGGGTTTGCGCCGGAGGACAACCTGACCTATGCGCACGTGATTCGGCTGCATGAGGCAGCGATTGACGAGCTGGTGGCGCATTACCCGGGGGCGACGGTGCTGACGGCATGGCCGGTGGTTGACGAACTGACGAAGCCGGAGTTGGGGTATCTGACGAGGCCGTTTGCGGTCGACAAACTGGAAGACTTTACGCAGGCGCAGATTGAAAAAGCTGCGCAGGACCCAGGAGGGTACTCGACGGCGCTGGTTTTCTCGACCAAAGAGGATCCGCCGGCACTGCCGTTCCACCTGAATACGCCGGCGATGGAAGAGCAGTATTTTGGGCTGCACCACGACATGAGTCCGCGAGCGATTGCCGAGCGGCTGGGCGGCACGATTGTGTGGGAGAAGACCGATGGGCTGGACTGGGCGGCGGTGATTCGATTTCGCCGGTCGTATGATGCGCGGCTGGAGCTGAGCCGCGGCCGGCATCCCTGAGGGGAGAAGAGGCTGGTTTCCGGAGCAGGGCGGTTGATGCGGAGCAGATTTGCGAGCAGCAATCGGGCCTATAATCAGGTTGACGTGACTCGACTGACAACAGCTCGCCTTCGCCCATGTTCCGCAGCGTTTGCTGCTGTGTTTCTGCTTGTTTTCAGCCTGCTGCCGGGCTACAGCCAGGCGAGTCCCGAAGCTAGCCAAGCGGATGACTCGACGCCGGGGCAGGGGCGGATACTGCTGGTGCTGCCGTTTGACAACCTGACGAACCCGACGGCGATTGACGCGGCGACAGTGGGAGCGACCGCGGAAGCGACGGAGCAGACCAACCTGGACTGGATTCGCGAGGCCGTGCCGGAGATTTTGAACAGCCGGTTTACCTCGGCGGGGTATCTGCCGCTGAGCCGGGAGGACCGGCTGTATACGCTGGATCATCTGGGGTTTCCAGAGACATTCCAGCCGAGCCGGGCAACGGAGCTGCGGCTGGCGCAGACGCTGGATGCCAACTCGATTGTGTTTGGGAGCTTTGCGGCGAACGGGACGAAGATCACGTTCAAGGCGCGGATTGTAGATGTGCCGGGGCTGCATCTTTCGAAGGAGATTTTTGTTTCGGGAGAGATTTCGCAGCTGCTGCCGCTGTTGAACTCCCTCGCGTGGCAACTGACGCGGGTGCTGGATCCTGGGTTCAGCGTGGCTGAGGAGACGTTTCGCGCGGCGGGATCGAAGATGCGGTTGGATGCGTTTGAGCAGTATGTTCGCGGCATTACCGAGCGCGACGTGGACGAGCGGCTGCGGCACTTGAAGAAGGCGACTGAGCTTGACCCCCAGTTTACGACGGCGTGGCTGGCGATTGGACGGCTGCAGTTTGCGACGCAGAAGTACGAAGACGCCGCGATTTCGTTTGGCCGGGTGACGCGGGGCGATCCGTCGGAGCTGGAGGCGGGGTTCTACCGCGGGCTGGCGCAGCTTTTCTCGGGCAACTACGGGCACGCGGAGGAGTCATTTGCGGCCGTGGCGCGGGTGCTCCCGCTGCCGGAGGTGGTGAACAACGAGGGTGTGTCGCTGAGCCGGCGGGGGAAAGATGCCGTGGCGCTGTATCGGCAAGCAATTGCGGCGGACCCGAACGATCCGGATTACCACTTCAACCTGGCGGTGAGCCTGAACCGGCAGGGCGCGAAGGCTGAGGCGCTGGCTGAGATGGAGCGATGCCTGAAGCAGCGGGCGACAGACAGCGAAGCGAGAGCATTGGCAGAGGCATGGGGCGGAGCTGACAAGCTTGGACCGGACAAGACGGCCGCCGACGCTGCGGCGATTGAGCCACTGGAGCGGATCAAGCGGTCGTACGACGGGGCGGCCTATCGGCAGGCTGCCTTGATGCTGGAGCAGGTAGAGACTACGCGCCTGGCTGCGTTGCCGGCTGCGCAGCGGGCCGCAAGCCTGAATCGCACGGCGCACGACAACCTGGACCGGGGTTTGCTGCTGGAGGCCGAGCGGGAGTTTCAGGCGGCACTACTGGCTGATGGCAACTCCGCGGAAGCCCATGCTGGGCTGGCGCAGGTGCGTGAACGAGCCGGAGACATGGACGGAGCGCGGACAGAGGCCCATGCAGCGCTGACTGCTCGGCCGACCGCGGAAGCGTACCTGGTGCTGGCGCGGATTGACTTGGCCGCGAGCCATTTGCCGGAAGCGCGCGAGGAGGCCGCCGACGCCGTCCGGCTGGACCAGGGAAATCGCGCCGCACGCGACCTGCGCAAGGCAATTGAAACCCGTATCGAAACTGAGCAGAAATCGCAGGTGAAGCCTGCCGATGCTGCTCCAGGAGCCCCGTCCGACAAGCCTGGGGACAAATCCCCCTCACCTGCCGAGAAGCCGCCCGCATAGAGGAGTTACTCCAATGCCTACGCGCCTCGTTGCTGTTTTGAGCTTCACGATTCTGGCTGTTTCGTGGTTTCTTGCAGTCCCCAGAGCAACGGCCCAAGCGGGCCCGCTGGTGTATCGGCTGACAATCGACGACACGATTCAGCCGGTGACGGCGTGGCGGCTGGAGCGGGCGCTGGCTGAGGCCAACAGGGACAATGCGGCGGCATTACTAATCGACCTGGATACGCCGGGGGGATTGGTGGACTCGACGCGGTCGATGGTCGGAGAGATTCTGTCGTCGCGGGTGCCGGTAATTGTGTACATTGCTCCGGCGGGTGCGCGGGGCGGGTCCGCGGGATTCTTCCTGCTGGAGGCGGCCGATGTTGCGGCGATGGCCCCGGGGACGAATGCAGGAGCTTCGCATCCGGTCCTGGAGGGCAGCACGCCAGACGAGACGATGAAGCAGAAAATGGAAAACGATGCGGCGGCGTTTCTGCGCTCGTACACAACCAAGCGTGGCCGGAATGCGGAGCTGGCCGAGGAAGCGGTGCGTGGATCACGGGCGTTTTCCGCGGATGAGGCGCTGGACGGGCACCTGATTGACCTGACTGCAGCATCGGACGGGGGGCTGCTGGCGGCCGTGGATGGCCGGACGATTGCGCGAATGGATGGGTCGCAGGTGACGCTGCACCTGAGCAATGCGCGGGTGGTGGATCTGCAGCCGACGATTCGCGAGCAGTTGCTGGGATGGCTGGCGAACCCGAACCTGGCGCTGCTGATGCTGGTGGCGGGCGCGCTGCTGATCTATCTTGAGTTCAACACACCGGGGACGATCGTGCCGGGTGCACTGGGCACGGTGATGGTGCTGGTGGCGGTGTTTGCGCTGAACCTGCTGCCGCTGCGCCATACGGCGCTGCTGCTGCTGGCCGCGGCAGTGGTGTTGCTGGTGCTGGAGATCAAGTTTACGACCCACGGAGTGCTGGGGGCGGCGGCGCTTGTGTGCCTGGCATTTGGGACACTGTCCCTGGTGGCTGCGCCGATTCCGGAGCTGGCGGTACATCCGGGTGTGGCGATTGCGCTGAGTCTTACGCTGGGGCTGATCACGCTACTGCTGGTGCGGCTGGCGATTCGGGCGCGGCGGAGGAAGTTTCTGCTGGGCTCGGCGGCCCTGGTGGGCGCGACGGCGAGTAGCATGGAGCCGTTGGGTGCGGAGCAGCCATATGGGCGGATCCTGGTGCAGGGAGAGATATGGGAGGCTCGGGCTAAGGAGCCGATTGCGGCCGATACGCCGGTACGGGTGCTGGCGGAGAAGGGCAACGTGCTGGAAGTGGAGGAGGCTGCGGAGGAAAAGACAGAGCCGGGAGCCTGAGCGGGCGGGATTTTCCACTCTCGTGCGGGGGATTCGGGCGTACAATCCCGATGAGTCACGAAGAGGTGTTTTATGGAATTTATTGGCTTCCCATTTCTCATTGCCGTCATTGTGATTGGGCTTTACCTGCTGAACTGCATCAAGATTCTGCGGGAGTATGACCGGGGCGTGATTTTCCGTCTGGGGCCGGTGCTGCCGCAGCCGAAGGGGCCGGGAATCATCTTTGTCTTCAAACCGATTGACCAGATGGTGCGGGTGAGCCTGCGGCAGACGATCATGGAAGTTCCGCCGCAGGACGTGATTACGCGGGACAATGTGACGATCAAGGTGAATGCGGTGGTGACGCTGCGGGTGATTGATCCTATTCAGGCGGTGGTGCGGGTGGAGAATTACGCCTACCAGACGTCGCAGTTTGCGCAGACGACGCTGCGGTCGGTGCTGGGCGAGGCGGAGTTGGACGAGTTGCTCAGCCACCGGGACAAGTTGAATCTGCGCATCCAGGACATTATGGACAAGCGGACCGAGCCGTTCGGGGTGAAGGTGCTGTCAGTGGAAGTGAAGCAGGTAGATCTGCCGGACCAGATGCAGCGGGCGATGGCCAAGCAGGCTGAGGCGGAGCGGGAGAAGCGGGCAAAGATTATCCATGCGGAGGGCGAGTTAGCCGCGGCGCAGAAGCTTGTGGAGGCCGCGCACCTGCTGGCGACCGAGCCGTTGACGATGCAACTGCGGTACTTGCAGACGCTTACGGAGATTGGCGTGGAGAAGAACACGACGATTGTGTTCCCGCTGCCGGTGGATCTGCTGTCGATGATTAAGGATGGGCTCACGAGTGGTACTCCCAAGGGCACGATAAGCGGGTAAAGTGGAGTAAAGGGCTGGGTTGGATTGAGCGTCGGCAGCCCTGATTTCTGCAAGGAACCCGCATGAGCACGACCTACCGCGAAGAAGAAGAGGAATACGAGCAGGCACCGCAGTCGACGGACGCGGATCTGACGATCAGCGGCACGACGCTGCTGGTGCTGTTCTTTTGCCTGGTGCTGTTGTGCGGGGTGTTTTTCGGGCTGGGGTATACGCTGGGGCGACGTGACCCTGGGGTGAGTAATGCGTTGAGCCCGGCGGCGAGCGCTGCGAGCAGCGGCAACAGCCACGGCAAGCCGGCGCCGACGAGCGAGCCGATTCCGCAGCCGACGACGGTGGCCGCGGGAAGCGGGGCGAACCAGTCCTCGGATGCGGGACAGGGTTCCGTGGCTTCGCAGACTGCGAGCAGCGCGCCGGTGCCGCAGGCGGAGACGCCGACACCGGCGGTTTCGCCGACCGTGCCACAGAGCCAGCCGGCGCAGACAAAGACGACGCAGGCGACAGTTGCTGTTCCGACGGCGGCTCCGGCGCCGATCATGGTGCAGGTAGCGGCGGTAAGCGAGCAGGATACGGCGGATCTGCTGGTGTCTGCGTTGCGCAAGCGGGGCTACTCGGTCGGGATCCGGCACGAGGCTGGAGACAACCTGATGCATGTGCAGGTGGGGCCGTTTACGACGCGGGCCGATGCGAATGCGATGCGGCAGAAGCTCTTGAGCGACGGGTACAACGCGATTGTGCGGTAGTGTTGTCGGCAGGGAGTAACTTACTTATAACTTTCTTCCTCTAGCGTGCCCAGAAACATGGGCTGCTCGCTGGTGTGCCTCGGTGCGCGGGCGGGAAGCGGAGTTTCTATTGGAATGAGTGATTTATGGCAATCTGGCGGGGGGCCCCAAAAATGTCTTTTTGGCCCTTTTTCAATCCACTCTAAAACATAGAGTGGTCGATTTCATTGGGCGTTTGCGGCTAAAAGCGAAGAAAAAGGAAACTAGAGTGATGTTTTTATTTACGTCCTCTTTTCTCTGTTGGCAAAGTAGTTCCGGAAAGCCTGTGGTTGCCGGCGACTCAGGGACTGGGTCGGGTTGGTCTCGATGGGGTTGGCTCTCCATTCGATTGTGCGCGCTTTGGGTTTAATTGCCGGCAAAGTTGGGGAAAGAATTTTGGGGCGGGGGAATTCCATCGTCGAGAATCCAGTCCGCATCGCGGTGTATTTCAAGGCAGTGGGGGCTTGAGAGGGTGGGGAGCAGGGCCGAGAGTTGCCGGAAGCTGTACCGGGGGCTCCCTCAGAGGCTGCTGCGCCATGGAGAACGAATGGCTTGCGTGTGCGGGCTGGAGCCTCAACCCTTCCCCCAAGCCTGTCGCTCCGCAGGACATTGCGCGGTTCGAAGCCGCAGATTCGAGCCGGCCAGGAGGAAGGACTGTGCGCTATCCTTCCATTCAGAAAGAAGACGTTTGGACCATGGACGAGGTGAATTGAGTTGAGCAAGGTTAGGGTGCTACCGGAACTGGGGACGACTTCTCTTGGAGAGGGGCCGCTTTGGGACGGCAATGCGCTGATATATGCCGACCTTGTGGAGGGTCTGATCCATCGGCACAGTTTTGAAAAGGGCACGCACGAGACGATAGCGGTGGGCGAAAACGTAGGTTTTGCGGTCGTGGATTCGCAGGGCGCGGTGGTCGCGGGGGTAGGCCGTGGATCGATATGGCGGCTGCGGTTTGAGACGGGGGAGCAGGAGACGCTGGCGCCTCCCGCGCGGGACTTGGCAGAGAACCTTGCCAACGATGGGAAGTGCGACCGGCGCGGGCGGCTTTGGGCAGGCACGAAGAGCCGGGAGGGAAGCGCGACAGATACAGGGTATCTGGCACGTCTCGATTCCCGGGGCCGTCGGCAGATCGAATGGCTCTATCCGGTCCATATTTCGAACGGCCTCGCATGGAGCCCGGACAACACGAAGCTGTACTACAACGACAGCACGGATGCCATCTGGGTCTTCGATTACGAGATGGAGACGGGCGCAATCGCCAACCGGCGCATCTTTGCCAAACTGGCAGAGGATGGGGCGGTTCCGGACGGCATGACCATCGACAGCGTGGGCGCCCTGTATGTGGCGATGTGGGGCGGCTCGCGGGTTGACGTGTACAGCGATGTTGACGGAGCGGGCGTTCGCACAGGCTCGATCGAGATTCCGACGGCGCTGCAGGTTTCAAGCGTTGCGTTTGGCGGCAGCGATTTGCGGACGCTGTTTGTCACATCGGCCTCAGTCGGAATGACGCCGGCTGATATGGAGCGCTATCCGGATTCAGGCCGGATATTTGCGATCGAGATGGCTGTTGCCGGCCTTCAGGAGACGCGCTTCGACCCCACGCTGTAGAGGATCGCAGACGAACCGGGGGCGCGGAGATGAATGTCGCTCGTGGCGTCAGGAGATAGGCGCAAGGAGGTCAAGAACAGTAGCGCAAGGAAGTGCGCGAGAAAGAGTATCCGAGAGATTCCGCGCGGCGGTGCCCGGAGTGCGCCGTGATACCTGTCTGGTGGCGGGACGAAGCAGGGGCAATGCAGGAGAAAGTGGATCGAACGGCGCGGCTCTGGAGCGGATAACTGCTCTTTTGTCATTCATAATAAGCGGGTTAATCCATCGCAATCCGGGCCGGGGACGGGCGTGGAGGGGGCTCACTGTCATGTACAATCTGGGTATGTTCCCCGCACTTGAGGATGCTTCCCTGTGTCCTGCCGAGAACAAGGTTGACGGACGCTGAATGGTTTCCGGGACGAGGTAGAGGATGGAAGGGCGTGCATCCGGGGAAGAAGCGAAGCTCGATCGCGCAAGCCGTCCGCTGTGTGTTGACCTGGATGGCACCCTTGTCAAGAGCGATACGCTCGTAGATTCTCTGCTGGTGCTGGTGAGGAAGCGACCGACAGCGCTGTTCCAGTTGCCGGGCGCACTGGCGAAGGGCAAGGCCGCGTTCAAGGCGCATGTGACCTCGCATGTGGCGCTGGATGTGGCGCATCTTCCCTACAATGCGCCGCTGCTGGAGTTTCTGAAAGAAGAGCACTCCCTGGGGCGGAAGATATACCTGGTGACGGGCGCAGATGCGCAACTGGCGCGCAGGGTTGCGGGACATCTGGCGCTGTTTGAGGATGTGCTGGCCAGCGATGGCAGCACGAACCTGACCGGAGAGCACAAGCTGGCGGGCGTAAAGGCGCGTTTTGCCGGCGGGTTCGACTATGTGGGAAATGCCATGCCGGATTTGCCGATGCTCTCCGAGTCCCAGGAGGCGATGGTGGCCAATCCCGATGGGCGGCTGAGCCGCAGCCTGAAACGGCGCGGGATAACGGTCGCGCGCAGCTTTCATGACCGTCAGAAGCCGCTGAAGGTGCTGCGCAAGACGCTGCGATTGCACCAGTGGGCCAAGAATGTTCTGATTTTTCTGCCGATGGTGCTGGCCCATACGGTGAGTTTGTGGCGGTTGCAGCAGGCGGTGCTCGGGTTTCTGTATTTTGGGCTGTGCGCGTCGGCGACTTACATTTTGAATGACCTGCTGGATATCGAGGCAGACCGCAGACATCCCAAGAAGCGATTCCGGCCGTTTGCCGGGGCGGATTTGTCGCCGATTGCTGGCGTGGCAATCTCCCTTACGTTTCTTGCCGTGGCGTTGGCGGGGGCCTACCTGCTTTCCCCGGAGTTTCTGCACTGGCTGCTGTTATATCTGGTGCTGACGGTGTCGTACTCGCTGTATCTGAAGCGATTGGCGTCAGTGGATGTGATTCTGCTGGCGGGGTTGTACACGCTGCGGATTCTGGCGGGTGGCGCGGCAACCCAGAGTGCGATTTCGCCCTGGATGGCTGCGTTTTCGATCTTCTTCTTCCTCAGTCTGGCGATGGTCAAGCGCTTCAGCGAGTTGCATAATACTCGCGAGCGCGGACAGATCCCGGCGAATGGCAGAGGATATCGAATCAATGACATAGAGCAGTTGCGCAGCGCCGGAACGGCAAGCGCATATGCCTCGATTGTGGTTTTTTCGCTGTACATCAATGCCAGCGGAGTGACAGATCTGTATCGTCATCCCTCTCGCATGTGGCTGATTACGCCCCTGATGATTTTGTGGGTAAGCCATGTCTGGCTTTTGGCCGGGCGTGGAGAACTGGACGAAGATCCAGTGATATTCGCCCTTACCGATCGCATGAGCCTTTTGATTGGCTTCGCGGCTTTCCTCGTTGTACTTTCCGCGGTTTGACGGGCAGCCCCATGGCATACGGGGGAAGGAGCGCTGGCAGGTTATGCCGAACGCAAAGTCAAGGTTTGAGTCCTGGGGAAGATATCCGCTGATTGAGTCTGAAGTGCATCGCCTGCGCTGGATGTCTGACTTTTCGGCGGAGAAGCTGCCCAGCGGTGATCTGCTTCCCGTGGGCGTGGGCCGCAGTTATGGAGATGTGTGCCTGCTGGACAATGGCACGCTGCTGGCGACCAGCGATCTGGACCGATTGATCGAGTTCAACGCGGAGACAGGTCTGCTGCGTTGTGAGGCTGGGGTGACGCTGGCGCAGATTCTTGACTTTGCCGTGCCGCGCGGATATTTTCTGCCGGTGACCCCGGGTACTAAGTTTGTGACAGTGGGCGGCGCGCTTGCCAACGATATCCACGGAAAGAACCATCACATTGCCGGGACATTCGGCAGTTGGGTCCTGCGTTTTGAACTGATGCGGACGGATGGCACGCGGATGATCTGCAGCCCGACGGAGAATGCGGAGTGGTTTCGGGCGACCATTGGTGGCTTGGGATTGACCGGGCTTATTCTGTGGGCGGAGTTTCAGCTGAAGCCGATTGTGACCAGGCGCATTCGCTATGCGGGCGAGAAGTTTGTGGGCATTGACGAGTTTGTCGAACTCTCACATGCCGCGGCAAAGGTTGAATACAGCGTGGCGTGGATTGATTGCGTGGCGAGTGGGCGCAATTTTGCGCGTGGAATTTTCATGCTGGGCGAGCACGATGACCAGCCTGAGCCCCTGACGGTGAGCAGGAAGGCGTGGCTGAGCTTCCCGGTGAATTTGCCGGAGCTTGCCCTGAACCGGGCGTCGATTGGTCTTTTCAATACGCTGTATTACAACAAGCAGTTTGGCAAGCGGGTGGAGAAGAGGATCGATTACGAGCCGTTCTTCTATCCGCTGGACAGCGTGCAGCACTGGAACCGGATGTATGGGAAAGCGGGGCTGTTGCAGTTCCAGTGCGCGCTTCCTTGGGAAGCGGGGAAGCAGCGCGGGATTACGCGGATTTTGGAAGAGATTACGAAGTCGGGACTGGCGTCGTTTCTTGCGGTGATCAAGGTGTTTGGGGATGTAAGGTCGCCGGGCATGATGACGTTTCCCATGCCGGGAATTACGCTGGCGCTGGACTTTCCGATTCGCCGGCAGACGAGTTTTGCGCTGCTGCAACGGCTGGCGGAAATTACCGTGGAGTACGGCGGCCGCATGTACCCGGCCAAGGACGCACTCATGACGCCACCGCAGTTCCAAGCCTTTTATCCGCAGTGGGAGCAATTTCAGAAGTATATTGACCCTCGGCTTAACTCAGCATTCTGGAAGAGGGTGACGGCCAATGTCTGATCGTGCCAAGACGAGTAACTTGAGGGTCCTGATTCTGGGAGCTACCTCGGCAATGGCGATGGCCACGGCGCGCAGGCTGGCACCACAGGGAGCCACATTCTACCTGGCCGGGCGCGACGCGGAACGTGTTGAGGCTGTGGCTGGCGACCTGCGCGTGCGCAGTGGGGTGGCGGCCTATGGCGAGGCGCTGGACCTGGCCGATACAGCCAGCCATGAGGCGATGCTGCAACGAGCCGTGACGGCGCTGGGTGGCATCGACCTGGCCTTGGTGGCCTATGGCGTTCTTGGCGACCAGGCGGAGGCGGAGGTGAGCTACCGGGCAGCTTCGGTGGTTCTGGAAACCAACTTCAACTCGGTCGTTTCGCTGCTGACGTGGCTGGGCAACTACTTTGAGGCACAGGGCAAGGGCGTGCTGGCGGTGATTTCGTCGGTGGCCGGGGATCGCGGACGAAAGAGCAACTATGTGTACGGCGCATCGAAGGCGGCGTTGAATGTGTTTCTGGACGGGATGCGCGCGAGGCTTGATCGCAAGGGTGTGCACGTGTTGACGATTCGGCCGGGATTTGTATCGTCTCCGATGACCTCGCACTTGCCGAAGAACAAGTTGTTTGCCGAGCCGGATGCCATTGCCGCGGGGATTCTGAAGGCGATTCGAAAGCGTAAGGACATTGTGTATCTGCCACCGATCTGGGGGCTGATCATGTTTATCATTCGCAGTATTCCGCAGCGTTTCTTCAAGAAGACGAATCTGTAATCAGATCACAGGTAACTGCGCAGACAAAAAGCAAGGGGGCATCGTCGATGCCCCCTTTGGGTTTTGCTTGCAACAGTGTCTGCTACGGGATGTAGTAGACCTGGGTTTGGGCGGAGTTGCCGTTGGCGTCCTGTGCCTGCAACTGCCAGTTATAGGTTGTCCCGGTTGTGAGGCTGGGGACCGACGGCGTGTTGCTGGAGTCGCCGGTCGGGTCAGTTCCCCAAACGATATCGGTTACCGTGCTTGGGAAACCGTTCAGGTTGGAGTTGTTGCCTGGAATCTGCCAGATGGTGTTGCCGTTGCTGTCGTTCATATAGAACTGGTAGGTGTAGCTGCTGGCGTTGGCTGGATAGGTCCAGGTGAAGGTTGGCGTGGTGCTGCTGCTGCTGGAGCCAGTGGGCGCCAGGTTGCTGGGCGCGTTGGCGGCGGTGAGAACGGCGGTCACCATGCCGGTAACCGTGCCGGTGCTGCCATCGCTGTAGGTGACAGCGAAGGTATAGCTGTTGCCGACGACAGGCGCGACATTGCCGAGGCTGAAGTTGTACTGGTACTGCGGATTTCCGCAGCTGCTCAGACAGACTCCGATATCGACAGGGATGACAACGTTCGGATTACTGGCTGCTGTGAGCGCAACGGCGACGGGCTGCTTGTTTGCGCCGCGGACGTTGAAGTTGACGCCGTAGCCGGTGCTGGTGCCGTACTGGTTGTTCTGGGTATAGAAACTGGTGGTGACGGAAGCGGTGCTGTTGACGGCCGGCAATGTAACGTTCTGATTGATCAGATTGCCGGTGGGGGTGGTGCTGCTGTTGTTGTTGTCCTCGGTGTTGCTTACATCTCCGGCATCGATCAGGCCATCGTTGTTCTGATCGAGGATGGCGAAGAAGAAGTAGGGTGTGGAAGTGTTGGGCACGTTGAACGAGAAAGCATTGGCCGAGACGTTCGACGGGGTTGAAATCAAGGTTGCGTAAGCCTGACCCGTGCTCTGGTTGAAGAAGCCAACATAGAGCGGGGCGGACGAGTTGACCGTGACGGTGGATGGGATGGTGACGGCACCCGAGATGTTCCAGGTGCTGGCCGAAGCAGCCAAGGCTCCGACGGTGACTGGGGTGGGCGTTGTCTGGCTGCCGTAGTAGGTCCAGGGGGTGTGAATGCCACCTGGCAACTCGCCCCTGGCGCGGAAGTAATAGACGGTTCCATTGCTGAATGAGCCGGTCATGTTCGCGAGCCCGTTATGGAGAATCCCGATGGGAGCCTTCTTGCCGTTTGCGACAAAGGCATAGCTGGATGGGCTGGTGAAGCTGGTTCCCGTACTCCACTGAACGGTGTAACCGCTGACTGTCTCGGTGCCCGTGCTGTCGGTAATTGCGCCATAGTTGATGACGACACCCAAGTTCGTGGGACTGATGGCGCTGAGCTTGGGGCCGGCGGTCGGCGTGACTACAGTGGAGTCGAGCAGAGTGAGGGCAACATTGGTCACATCGGTTGTGCCAACGGTCAGTGTGGTTGTTGGGAAGGAGGGGTCAAGCGAGTTCTCGGCAACATGGCCGAACATATCCATTCCGCCCTGGAAGGTGTAGTTTCCAGGAGGAACACCGCGAAGGGTAAAGGCTCCACCCGCGGTGAGCTGGGCTTCGGTGATGCTGGTTCCGTTGGGGCTGTTGCCGCCGCAGTTGGAGTTGTTGAGTTCGACGTAGACCTCGCCTGTATTGGTGCCGGCGTAGGAGATATTGCCGGAGACGGTCACGCCAAGGGTGGCACTGAAGGTTTCGCCATTGAGGTTGCCATTGCTGACGACCAGGTTGGGAATGGACGCGGGGTAGAAGACGGAGGATGGTCCGCTGATGGACGGCACAACGGAGTAGGTTCCGTTTTGCACGCCGCTGAAGGTGTAGTTTCCGCTGCCGTCAGTGGAGGTTGTCTGGACCACAGTGGAGCCCTGCATGAGCTTCACGGTAAAGGTCGGGTAAGTGGCCAGGTTGCAACTGTTGATGAATATCTGCCCTGTGATCTGAGAACCGGCGCTGTTGATCTGGATGGTGTAGGTGATTGTGCCGAAGGAGTTGCCGAGGCTGTCCGTGACTGAGACATTGGGTATGCTGACGGACTGGATCGCGTTCGGGGTACCCGTGACGGTGAGCTGGTTGAGGCCGTTGACGCTGACGTTGAGATTGTCGGCGAGGGCGACTCCAGCGCCGGAGACCTGTGAGCCGTTGACATACCAGGTATACCCGCTGCCGCTGCCGCCGGAGGCGGAGATGGAAGCCGAGTACGACTGGTTGACTGTGCCCGAGGGCCAGGGGTTGGGGCTGGCGGCTGGGAGGGAAAGCGCGGCGCCAATAGCGAAGCTGTAGGACTGTGTCGCGGTATTGCTGAGCGAGTCAGTTACCTTGGCCGTGAAGCTGACCGTGCCGGTGGAAGCCGGTGTGCCGGAGAGTAAGCCTGCGGTGGACAGGGTGAGGTTAAAGCTGGCGAGGTTATTGGTGCCGGTCGTGGTCCATGTGTAACCGGTACCTGAGCCTCCTGCAGCAGTCAGTGTCTGCGAGTAGGACTTGCCGGAATAGCCGTTGGGTAGGCTGCCGGTGGTGATCGTGAGCGCGTTGGATGCTGTGACGGTGAAGGTAACGGTGGCAGTGTGCGATTGGCTATCCGTCACCGTTGCGGCGAAGGTTGCCGTCCCCGAGGAGAGAGGCGTACCGGAAACCAGGCCGGAAGAGTTGAGCGTTAGATTGATGGCAGCCAGGCTGCTGGTGCCGGCCGAGTTGGTGGCCCAGGAATAGCCGTTTGACCCGCCCGTGGCTGCGAGGCTATGGGAGTAGGCCGCGTTGATGGTGGCTCCGGGCAGGGTTGCTCCCGTAGAGATGGCAAGGGTCGCTTCAATGGTGATGCTCGTGGTGGTGTTGGCAGTGTTTCCAGCCGAGTCCTTTACGGTAATGACGACGTTGGAAACGACGCTCGCGTTGGTGGCGTTGGCCGGTGTGCCGGAGATTTGGCCGGCGGTGGACAGGCTGAGGCCGCTGGGCAGCGTGGACCCAGGTGCGGCAACCCAGCTCCACTGAATGCCCGCGCCAGAGCCGCCGCTGTAGCCCAGGTTGATAGGCGTATAGGGCGTACCTGGGTAGCCGATGGGCAGAGATGGCTGGGTGATGGAGATGCCGGTTCCGATGGTAAGCGAGAAGCTCGCATTTGCCGAGTTGCCGACTGAGTCAGTGGCCTTGATGCTGAAGCTGTAGGAGTTGGCCGTGGTGGGGTTGCCGGTGATGAGGCCGCCCGTGCTTAGGGACAAGCCGGCAGGCAGATTGGAACCTGAGTTCAGCGTCCAGGCGTAGCCGGTGCCAGAGCCGCCGGAAGCGGCCAGCTGCTGCGAGTAGCTGCCGTTGCCGACATAGCCCGCGGGCAGAGTGGTCCCGGTGGTAATGGAGACACCGGCGTTGACGGTGATGGAGAAGCTGCTGGTCTTGGAGCCGCCGACAGAGTCAGTGACCTTGAGGCTGAAGCTGGCGGTGCCGGTGGCGGTTGGAGTGCCGGAGATGGTGCTGCCGGAAAGCGTGAGGCCAGCGGGCAGCGTGGTGCTGTTGGCCAAGGCCCAGCTGTAGCCAGAGCCGGAGCCACCGGTGGCTGCAAGCGATTGCGAGTAGTGGGTTCCGTTGTAGCCTGTCGGCAGAGTCGTCGACGTGCTGATGACCAGCGGAGCATCGACGACCACCGAGAGAGCCTGCGTGGCCGTGGCGCCGAGTGAGTCAGTCACCTTGGCGGAGAAGCTGGCTGTGCCTGCCGTGGTGGGCGTGCCGGATACGACGCCCGCGCTGGACAGGGTGAGGTTGTAGGTGGCGAGGTTACTGGTTCCTGTCGTCGTCCAGGTATAGCCGGTGCCTGAGCCTCCGGCAGCGCCGAGAGTCTGCGAGTAGGCGGTATTGGTGTAGCCGAGAGGCAGCGTGGTGGTGGTGACGGTGAGCGCGTTCGTGGCCGTGACGGTGAAGGTCACCGTTGCGGCGTGCGACTGGCTGTCCGTAACTGTGGCGGCGAAGCTTGCCGTCCCTGCAGAAGTCGGGGTCCCGGAAACCAGGCCGGAGGAGGCAAGGGTGAGATTGATGGCAGCCAGGCTGCTGGTGCCGGCCGAGTTGGTTGTCCAGGAATAGCCGCCCGCGCCGCCCGTGGCCGCGAGGGTCTGGGAGTAGGCCGCGTTGATGGTGGCTCCAGGCAATGTAGCACCGGTGGAGATGGCAACGGAAGCTTCAATGGTGATGCTGGCGTTGGCAGTCGCGGTATTCCCGGCTCCGTCGGTTACCGAAATGACGACGCTGGAGACGGTGCTGGTAGTGCCAGTATTTGATGCCGTGCCGGCGATGATGCCGTTGGTGAAGGTGAGTCCGCCGGGCAACGAAGATCCGCTGGCGGCTGCCCAGCTCCACGTGTATCCAGCGCCCGAGCCGCCGGTTGCGGATACTGTGGTGGAGGGATAGGCCGCGCCGTTGTAACCCATGGGCAGGGTTGGCACAGTGATGGTGATGCCTGCCAGGATGGGCAGGGTGAAGGTTGCGGAGGCGGTGTTGCCGACCGAGTCCGTTGCGGTGATGCCGAAGGTTGGATTGCCGGTAGCCGTGGGTTTGCCGCTCAACACTCCAGCGGAGGTGAGGGACAGGCCGGCTGGCAGTGTCGAACCGCTGCTGAGGGCATAGGTGTATCCCAAGCCGGAGCCGCCTGTTGCGGCCACCGTCTGGGAGTAGTTGCTGCCGACGTAAGCGCTGGGCAAGGTGGTGCCGGTGGTGAAGCTGACGCCTGCGTTGACGGCGATGGCGAAGTTGCCGGTGGCCGTGTTGCCGGCCGAGTCGGTGACCTTGGCGGTGAAGTTGGTAGTCCCGGTGGCGGTTGGCTTGCCGGTGATGGCTCCGCCTGAGGAGAGGCTGAGGCCCGCGGGCAAGGTTGTTCCGCCGGAGAGCGACCAGCTGTATGGGAAGCCGGAACCGCCAGTGGCAGCCAGGGTTTGCGAATAGCTGGAGCCGACGTATCCAGAGGGCAGGGTGGCCGAGGTTACGTTGAGGGCGGGATAGTTGATGGTGATGCTGTCGCCATTCTGCTGGGCAGAGTCGCCGAAGGCATCCGCGGCCGCTACGGAGAAGGTCTTTGTTCCGACGGCGGTAGGCTTGCCGGTGATGGCGCCCGCAGTCGATAAGCTAAGCCCGGCAGGCAGAGAGGAGCCGCTGGCCAGCGAATACGTGAGCGTGCCGGCGCCGCCGGTTGCCGCGACGCTGCCGGTGTACGAGGAGTTGAGGGTGCCTGCAGGCAGGGTAGGCGCG
>Ga0302277_1000052_pt1 | contig 93531 bp, 73 predicted proteins | sample III_Bog_N3_1_FD_198759 | JGI IMG/M metagenome (GOLD analysis project Ga0302277, IMG submission 198759) | Peat permafrost microbial communities from Stordalen Mire near Abisko, Sweden - III_Bog_N3_1 | ecosystem: Environmental > Terrestrial > Soil > Wetlands > Peat | place: Sweden: Abisko... | reverse complement strand
GCACCGAGGGCACCCTGGGCTTTTTGCATTGCGATACGCGTTGCTTCTTCGCTGGCTTTGGCAAAATCCATGAAGCGACGAAGTTGCCGCTTACCGCTGGCATAATAACTCAACAGAAAGGTCGGGAAATTCTCACCCCGAATGTGCCCCTTGTTTTTGTAGATTTTTACCGCCACATCGCCGTTGCGAATGACGTGCGGCCACGTCTTGGGCATCCGCACCGGCTTGGTTTCCGATTGAAGCGAATCAGAAATTAAATCCGATTTCATGTGTTAAAGTGTAACAACACTGTAACAACATGTCAACCGAATCTACGTAAGTCGTTGATTTAGATGGTGCCGACGGAGGGGGTCGAACCCACACATCCTCACGGATACTAGATTTTGAGTCTAGCGCGTCTGCCAATTCCGCCACATCGGCCACCGGTCTTTCAATATACAGAATCGCCGCGAGCGAAGTAAATGAATTTTCGAAGCCGGCAAATCAAAGCAATCTACGAAAGGACTCGGCCTCAACAAATATTTAAAGGAGCAAGGGAAGAGGAGGAACAAAGCCGACCGACCGAAATCAAGTCAGGCGGTGAAACAATTCAAGCGGGAACTCGAACACGACACGAGGATCAAGCCTCACCGTAAAGAATGCCGCCGGTTGTGCCTCAGCAGGTTGGAAAAGGCCAGCACGGGCTTGAGAGCGCGCCTGACAGAGCCAATAGTCTGCCGAAACCCATGGAGCATTCTTCATCCGCGTAATCTCCATTACTTGAACCGTTTAGAAAAATCGTAGATGTTTTTTAAGGAACGAATATCCACGTCCATTGAACTGGCCGCCGCGGGATTTCAGGATTCCGCTTCACTCGACGTTGCCATCCAATCCGTTGTGGAAATCATAAAGTTGCGCGACCGGCAATGCAGTAGACCTGGCATATCGGGCAGCCCTGCGCACCCGATTATTCGGTTCGGAAATAAGCTTCTGCAAAGAGTTGCTGCTACTTTTCTTGAAGGGGAACGATAAATGCTATGAGTGAAATATGGCCTGATTTGAAGGGCTGTTTTCCCTTGAATATCCTGTTTAGCAATCTTAAGTTGATAAAATGTTCAGAATAGTCAAGACCTGCAATTTGTTTGTCGTATGCTTGCTCTCCCTTGCAAGTAGCAGAGTTTTGGCGCAAAATTTTTCAGATGCATTTGCCGACAGTCAGTTGCTAACCGGCTCGACTGTTACGGTTACGGGATCCAACACAAATGCCACCTTGGAACCGGGCGAACCCAAAATTGCCGGCAAAATCGGAGGGCATTCGGTCTGGATTTCATGGATCGCGCCGGGCAGTGGATTGCTCACCTTGAGCACGGCGGGCAGTTCTTTTGACACGCTGCTGGGCGCATATATTCTCGAACCGGGCGATGACCCGCCGCTGTCAAGGTTGGAGTCTGTCGCGGCAAATGACGACTATGGAGGACTGGAAACCTCGCAAATTCAGTTCGGTGCCAACGCCGGCCAAGCTTATTACATTTCCGTGGATGGTTTCAACGGAGCGGTCGGAGATATTATTTTTCAGTTGAATTTTACTTCATCCGTAAATCTCCAGCCGACTTTGTTGATGGCCAACGGTGACAGGGCTTTGCGGCTGGGTGACCCCTTGATCCTGACCGTCAACTTTGTTCCCACCTCGTCACAGCTGGATTTGCAGTGGTATTTCAATGGCAATCCGGTCAATGACGCCACCTCTCCGACGCTGGTGATTCCCAACTTGCAGACAAATAATCTCGGGTTTTATTCTTTGCAGTTTGAGTTGAGCGACGACACTTTTTCGAGTTCGGCCATCGAAATTCAGGTTAATTCCGAAGGTCAGCAAAACGTGCTGGCGCGGAACAAAATTGCCGATGCGGCGCAATCCGGATTGACCCCGAGTGCGATTCCCGGAGTGACGATTGGCTATAATGGCACACAAATCTACAATACCACGAACGCGGTGGTGGATCCCGCAGCCCCATTAATCTGCGGGGTGCCTCCTGGTGCTGCCTATTGGTTTTCCTACACGGCGCCGACGAATGGCTTAATGTCGGTGGACACTAGCGGCAGTGTGATTCCAACTTTGCTCGCAGCGTTTACTTACACAGGCCCGCTGGTTGGTTATACCAATTTAATCTCGCTCGCGTGCGACAATAATGCCAGTACCGGCACGAATACCGACAGCAACATTCAATTTGCGGTCACGAACGGGGGAAATTATTTCATCGTCGTGGGCGGCGTGAACGGCGCGCGCGGCGTGGTGCATTTGAATTATTCGCTCGCAGCCGACCCGCCATCAGCGGCCCCGGTTTTGACGAGTCAGCCGCAAGGTTTGCTGGTGAGCGCCGGCACCGCCGTGGCCCTAAGCACGGTGGCCAGCGGCCCCGGAACTTTGGGTTACAGCTGGTGGAAGGATAACACCCAGATACGCGGTCAAGCCAAAGCGAGCATCTTGCTGTCCCAGCCGGCGGTTTCGGATTCGGGCAATTATTTCGTCATCGTGACCAATGCTTCCGGTTCCGTCACGAGCGCGCCAGCCACGGTTACGGTGATCAGTGCGCCATTGGCGGCTTTGAATCCGGCCTCGAACTATATGGTGTCGGCCTTTCCCGCAACGCGCGGCTATCAATACCAGGCCGATTTCACGGCCTCGCTGCCCCCAACTTCCTGGTTGAATTTCAACAGTTTGTTTCCTGATTATGGCGGCATTGTCTGGCTAACCAATTCGACCCTGTCCAACAATTGCCTTTTTGTGCGCGTGCACACGCCTTGATTATTGAGCAGCAATGTGTCACCTCCCTCCGGAACGATCAAAATGAGCGAAACGCAAAAATTCTCCTGTTTGATCGTGGACGACGATGCGGGCTTTGTTTCGATGCTGGCCAAAGCCGTTCGTCAAGAGGGCGGCCAGGTCAGCCAATGTGGAGATTTGAAATCCGCGCACGCGGCGCTTGAGCGTGAATTCTTTCAACTCATCTTGCTCGATAATCGTCTACCAGACGGCACAGGTTACGATTTTTTCCCGCAATTATCCCGTCGTTTTCCTGACACTGTCGTCGTGATGATGACCGGCGTGCCGGAACTGGCGCAGGCCGTTGAACTCACTCGTAACGGCTTGTTTGATTATCTTACCAAACCGCTGAATGTCCCTGGTTTGGTCGCTTGTCTCCGTCGGGTGCAGCAACGCCTGCATCATCCTGACGGCGCTGGCCCTGACAGCGAGATCATCGGCAATGCGCCCGTGATGCGGGACCTTTTGAATTCGCTCCGGCAGATCGCGCGGCATCCGGATGCCACGGTTTTATTGACTGGAGAAACCGGCACGGGCAAGGATCTTGCGGCCCGTCTGCTGCATCGACTTACGCATTCGGCGAAGGCGGATAAATCTCCTTATGTGCCTTTGAATTGCTCCGCCGTGCCCGCCGAGATGTTTGAATCAGAATTGTTCGGCAGCGAAAAAGGCGCATTCACCGGCGCGGACAAGCGACGTGAAGGACTCATTGAGACCGCCGCCAGCGGAACCTTGTTCCTGGACGAAATCACCGAGATGCCACTCGCGCAGCAGGCCAAGCTGTTGCGTTTTTTGGAATCGCGCGAGTATCGTCCGCTTGGCACCAGCACATTACAGACTTTTTCCGGCCGCATCATCGCCGCCACCAACCGGTCACTCGCCGAGGAAGTCAAACGCGGAAAGTTTCGGGAAGACCTGATGTATCGCCTGACTGTCGCCACCGTCCAGCTGCCGGCGTTGCGCGAACACCTAGCCGACCTTGAAGCCATTGTGGAAAGTCTTTTGTCGCAATTGTGCGAAAAATATCGGCGCAAAAAACCTTTTTTAAAACCGGATGACATGGTGGTCCTGCGGAAATATCATTTCCCCGGCAACGTGCGTGAGCTCAGGAATTTGCTCGAACGCGCTCTGCTTCGCACGCCCGCTGAAGCCCATTGGCTCGTTTTTGATGCCGGGTGGCTGCAAGCCGCGCCGGAGGTTTCAAACCCCTCAGCACAAAGTATTTCAGCGCCGTCGGAGCGACAATTAAACGCGATCGATTTGCAGGAGTACCGGCTTATCCAGCAAGCGCTGCAGGCTGAAGGCGGCGGCATTCGGCGCGCGGCCACGCGGCTCGGCATAACCCATCAGGCGCTGCTGCGCCGGCTGGAAAAATGGCCGGAACTGCGCCTGACTGTTCCGGGCGGGAACGGAGCCTGACGACATTGCCTTCGCGGCGGGGGTGGTTCGAATGTGGACCACCTAGTTTTAAAGATGTTCAAAAGCGGACCAACATCTTTAAAAGGTTGAGCAAAATGTTCGCGGCATCGCTTCTGCTGATAAATAATTTTCTAAATCAGATGCCGCCTGTTTCTGCCAAATTCGAAAACCGGGGTTTTGCCCGGCGGCTGGCGCTGGCGTTTTTTTGGTGGGGAATAGTTTTGGCTCAAGCCGCACCGCCGGCAAAGCTTGGCACTAATTCAGCGAGTCAATTGGTCGCATTCGCCGGCAAAGTGGAAGTCACCGTGGCCAACTCCAACGATTGGGAGACGGCTCACATCAACCAGGTGCTACTACCCGGGGACCGGCTGCGCACGGCAGCGGACAGCCGCGCCACCTTGCAACTTTCCGACCGCAGCGTTATCCGCGTCGCGCCGAACACGATTTTGGAAATCCAGCCGCCGCAGCCGCCAGCGCAACATCGCTTCAGTCTCAAACGTGGCATGCTGTATTTTTTAGATCGCGAGCAACCGGCCGACGTTGAGTTCGAGACTCCGCTCACGACTGGTGCCATTCGCGGCACGGAGTTTTTGCTCGCCGTCGCGGAGACTGACGCCACCTCGCGCCTGACAATGTTTGACGGTGAAGTAAATCTAACGAGTTCCGGCGGTACAATAACGCTGACCAATGGTCAGGAAATCACTTTGGTGCCGGCACAGACCCCCCAATTTTCCGCCGGGCGGGTCCCGATCAACCAAATCCAATGGAGTTTTTATTATCCCGCGGTGGTGAATCCTGATGATATTTCTTTTTCCGGTCCGGAAAAATCCGCGCTAGCGAAATCCTTGGCCGCCTATCTGCAGGGAGATCCAGTGCAGGCTCTCGCCGCCTCGCCGCCTGAAACGACATTTTCATCGGACGGCGGTAAAATCTATTTTGCCACGCTCAAGCTGGCTGTCGGGCAGGTCGAGGCGGCCGAAAAGTTGATTGCCGCCATTGGCGCGCCGGCCACACCGCTTCGCGAACTTATTGCCGCCGTAAAATTTCAAGCCATCATGTCTTTGGCCGTTCCGACAAACAGCAGTGGGTGGCTGGCTCGTTCCTATTATTTGCAGTCGCGTTCGCAATTGGGCGAGGCCTTGCATGCCGCGCGACAGGCGGCAAAAATGGCGCCTGCTTTCGGTTTTGCCTGGGCCCGCGCGGCTGAGCTGGAATTTGATTTTCAAAATCGTCAAGCTGCGCTGGAGGCGCTGGGTCGTGCGCGAAAATATTCTCCGTTGCTCGCGTCCGCCGTGGCCTTGAATGGTTTTATTTCCCTTTCAGCGAATCATGCGCGCGAGGCGCTCAGTTATTTTGACAGGGCGTTGACGCTTGATGATTCACTTCCAATGGCCTGGGCGGGGCGTGGGCTTGCAGAGGCCGCGCTTGGCGATGATCAGGCGGCCCGGCGGAATCTGCAAATTGCGGCCATTTTGGAACCGAACCGCGGATTGTTTCGCAGCTATCTTGGCAAAGCGTGGAGCCAGACCGGTGAGGACCAGTTGGCGGAAAGAGATTTTGCCCTTGCCAAGCAACTCGACCCAGCCGATCCAACAGCGTGGCTTTACTCTGCCCTGCACCGGTTTCAAACGCATCAGGTCAACAGCGCGGTTCGCGACCTGGAGCGCTCAATTGAATTGAATAACAACCGCAGTGTTTTCCGTTCTCAATTGCTGCTCGATCGCGACCGCGCTACGCGCAGCGCAGATCTCGCTTCAATTTACGATGCCGCTGGCCTTGATGAGGTCAGCCAGGCAGCCGCCAGTCGCGCCGTCGACGAATCGTATTCTGATTTCTCCGGTCACCTCTTTTTGGCGAATAGTCTCGCGACCCAGGAAGACCCGCAGCGCTACAACCTCCGGCTGGAAACGGCGCGTGAAAGTGAACAACTCGTCGCCAATCTGCTTGCGCCGCCCGGTGGCGGAAATCTCTCACAACTGCTGTCGCAGCAGGATCACCTCCAAAATTTTGATGCCCGCCCGTTTGGCGCCAGCACGATGAGTGAATACAACAGCCGCCTTGGCTGGAGCGAATCCGCCACTGCGTTCGGCCAGCTAAGAAACTTCAGTTACGCATTTGATGCCCAGGATGCTATGTTGAACGGTCAGCAGCCGAACAGCGATTCGAAAACGTTTCAGTTCGCCTTTCGCGCGCGCCAGCAAGTCACCTCGGCCGACAGCGCGTATTTTTCCGTGGACACCTTTGACGGCAGCAGCGGTGATGTGGCGCAACATTACAATCCGGCCGATGCAATCGCCGGTTTGCAGGCAAACGAAAACCAAATCCCCAATCTTTTTGCCGGCTGGAATCACGAATGGTCGCCGGGCAACCATACGCTGCTTTTGATTTCACGGCTGACAGATCACCTATCATTGACAAATCCTCAGCCGAGCGTGTTGTTCATCCAGCAAAATGGATCAGGAATTGCCGGGGTGACGGCAGACCCTTACTTCACCCTGAATCAACAGGAAGATTTCACCCTTTACTCGGCCGAGGTTCAGCAGATTGTGGAAACCGCTCATCAGTCGCTTGTTTTTGGCGGAAGGTTTCAGCAGGGTTCCGTGGATACGCAAAGTTCGCTGACACGGCTGCTTGGCGCGAATACCTCGCAGTCCGTCTCGCCGTATCTTGAACGGCTCAACGGATATGGCTACTATCAATGGAATCCTGTTGACGCGTTTTGGTTCAACGCTGGTCTGAGCTACGACCAGTTAACGTACCCGCGCAACGTGGATTTGCCGCCGGTCGTCGGTAACGAAGATCGTCGCTCGTTGTTTGGGCCTAAAATCGGTTTTACCGCCAAACCCTGGGGTGGCGGTTGGTTCCACGGCGCGTGGACACGTTCGTTGGGTGGACTTTTTTTTGACAACAGCATCCGGCTGGAGCCGGCAGAGATGGATGGCTCGGTCAGCGCCTTTCGCAGTTTGATTCCTGAATCGGTCGAGGGTCTGGTTCCCGGCACGCGGTTTGATTCATGGACAATTGGTTTTGATCAAGAGCTTCGCAGCCAGACTTATTTTGGGGTTGCCGCGGAGCTGCTGACATCCGACGGTTCACGTGATGTCGGGGCATTCTCCAATTCAATCCCGTTTATTAACGTGCCCGATTCACCGACCGCCACCAGCCAGTTGCTTGACTACCGGGAAAGGAATGTCGCGGCGTATGTCGCCCAACTCCTTGGCCGGGAGTTCTCCATCGGAGCACGCTATCGCTTGTCAGAGGCGAAATTACAGACTTCTCTGAACGGGCTCGCGGGGGTTTCCGGTGTCGCGTCGCTTGATCAAAACCAGCGCGCCGTTTTGCAACATGGGCAGATATTCATCATCTACAATCATCCCAGTGGCTTTTTTGCGGAGTGGTCTTCGGATTGGTATCATCAAGCCAACCATGGTGACGACTCGGGGCTTCCCGGGGATGATTTCTGGCAACAAAATATTTTTGCCGGCTACGTCTTTTCTCACCGGCGCGCGGAATTCCGGCTCGGTCTGCTGAATCTCACCGGCCAGGATTACCGGCTTAATCCGTTGAACCTGGAATCTGAGCTTGCCCGCGGGCGCGCCTTCACGGCATCGTTGCGACTGAACTATTGATTTCGCTTTGCGCCAAATCCTGCAAACAAAACCAGGGCTTCTGTGGGCTGCGATTGTGGCCGGATTGCTCTTGCTCTTGAACGCGTGGCTGCTGGCTCCCGATTCACGCACGGGCGCATCGCTGGTGCGTTCGAGCTACGACTGGTCGCAGGCTGCGCAAGCAGCTGATTGTTTTTCCAACTCACCCGTTGTAATCGTTTATCTCGACCTGGACTCCTATTTGCGTGAGAAGCAGAATCCCGCGCAGCCGTGGAGCCGGGCATTGCACGCGCAACTCCTGCGCCGACTAACCGCGGCCGGCGCCAAGGCTGTGGTTTTCGACATCATTTTTGGCGAACCCGGCGATCCAACCGAAGATCGCGAGTTAACGGAAGCAATGCGGGCAAACGCACATGTTGTATTGGCCGCTGAAATCAGCCGTTCCAGCCGCAACACGATTGAGACGGCGGGATTCAAGTCAATGCAACTTTCCATGCCGGATAAAATATTTCTCGATGCTGCAGCGGCGTGGGGCGTGGCCAGCGCCAATATGGACGACGATTTTGTGGTGCGCCGCCAGTTCAACGGTTTTCCCGAATTGGACCAGCCAGCCTTGGCGCTGGCCACCATGAAAATGTTTGGCACCAACCCTCCTCCGGCAACGCTCTGGATGCATTACTACGGCAAGCCGCTGGGAGTGCCGCATGTCAGCTATAGTGCCGCGTTGCGGGCGGATGAGGTGAGCGATACTTTTTTTACGAACAGAATTATTTTTGTCGGCGCAAGACCCATGGCTGGCACCATTCTTGAAAGAAAGGATGAATTTCGCAGTCCGCTCACGAGCTGGGGCGACCGTGAACTTTTCATGCCCGCCGTCGAGGTCCACGCCACTCAATTGTTGAATCTCCTTCGAGGTGACTCTTTTAGACGCCTCTCGCCACTGAATGAGTTCGTGGCACTCGCTCTGACCGCGATCGGTTTCACCTGGCTGCTGTTTTCTTTTCGTCCGCTCCCCGCCGCCGGGGTTGCCGTGTTCTTGGAATTGATCTTGTTCAATGTGGCGATGCCGGAATTGAGCCGCGTAAACATCTGGTTTCCTTGGCTCCTGGTTGGCGCGGTGCAAATTCCTACTATCCTCGCCGGATCAGTGTTGTTCCAATCCCGCGAGTGGTATCGTCAAAGAAGAAGATTTGAAATGCAGAAACGGGCGGATGATTTGAAAATCCGTGAACAGGCGGCGCTGATTGAGAAAGCGCAGGACGCCATTTTCGTTGAGGACTTGTGTGGTCAGGTCATCTACGCGAATTCCAGCGCGGCCAAACTTTACGGCTGGAGCCAGCTGGAATTGCAAAGCGGCGTCGCGTCCCAAAAAACGTTTGATAACGAGACTCATTTGGCCACGGCGAGGCGGTGTGCTCTCGCGCATGGCGAATGGCTGGGGGAACTTGAACAGACCGCACGCAATGGAAACAAGGTGACGGTGGCGAGCCGCTGCACTTTGATTCGCGATGATCCGGGCGGTTCAACCTCATTCTTGTTTATTAATACCGATGTTACGGAAAAGAAAAAGTTGGAACTTGAGGTTTTCCGCGCGCAGCGAATCGAAACTATTGGCGTGATCGCCGGCGGCATGGCGCACGATTTGAACAATTCATTGTCGCCCGTGCTGATGGGGCTACAACTGCTCCAGCAACAGCGCGCCGACGAGGAGACATTCCGGATGCTGGCCGTGATGGAGGAAAATACGCAGCGCAGCGCAGACATGGTGCGCCAGGTGCTTTTGTTTTCGCGCGGTCGTGCCAGCGAAAGAGAATTGTTGTCTCTGGGCGGGTTGTTGCGCGACATGGAGCGTATCGTCCGCCAAACCTTTCCGAAGCAGATCAACGTCGCCGCGCTGGTGCCCGCGGATCTGTGGCCTGTCTCCGGCAACCTCACCCAGTTGCACCAGGTGCTGCTAAATCTGTGCGTCAATGCCCGTGATGCGATGCCACAAGGCGGCGAACTGACTCTCGCGGCCGACAATGTGGATTTCGAGGATGCCGAAGCTGCGCAAATTCCCAACGCGAAGCCGGGGCGTTTTGTCATGCTGCTGGTCGCGGATACGGGCGAAGGAATTGCGCCGGAGATTTTGCCGCGCATCTTCGAGCCATTTTTCACCACCAAGCCCGTTGGCCAGGGAACCGGACTTGGATTATCCACGACCGCGCGGATCATTGCCCAACACAGCGGGTTCATGAACGTAAGAAGCGAAATTGGACGGGGCACTAGCTTTGAGATTTATTTGCCGGCGGCGACGATCTTTCCTGCATCCGATCACCGGAATGTTTCCAGCGGTGTCTTGCCACAAGGCCACGGCGAATTGATTCTGGTGGTTGATGACGAACAATCCGTGCGCGAAATGATTACCCTGGCGCTCACCGGGCGAGCTTATCGCGTGTCCTCTGCAGCGAACGGCGCGGATGCCATCGCTTTGGCGGAAAAGCTAGCGGGAGACCTGAAGCTAGTTTTGCTGGATGATGACATGCCGGTAATGACTGGACGTTCCGCGCTGCCGATAATTCGCGCCCGTTTTCCTGCGCTGAACATCGTTCTGATGAGCGGCGAGGCGGGGGAGTGCCTGGACAATGAGGAAGTAAAAAAATTATGCAAACCGTTCGCCCTGGAGGAACTGTTGAAAACGGTCGCTGAAAGCATGGCTTAAAAGTCAACCTACTGTAACCTGCCTGTTCTGCCGAACCGGCCCGATTGTGGACCAAATCTCCGATGCGTGGTCCGATTTTGAGGTGACGACAATTTGGATCAGCGGCAGGACTTCAGAAATTGAGGCGAATGAGATGACAGATTTGACGAGTAGCGGTGGCATCGCGCCTGCTTTGTAAAATAAAACTTCAAGCCTGCCGCGGCGTCGACTTGAACAACCAAGAACCACTTGAATATGAAAACGAACCGTCCTTTTGCCTTTGTCCATTTGACTTTGTTGAAAGAAAGTTGCGGCTGCTTTCTGCCGCGCGTCATTCTTCGCGGTATGGTTTTTCTCGTCGTTGGGGTTCCAGCCTTGCTCCATGCCCAATATTCAGAAATTAAAATGGGCGAATACCTTCACTATGCGGTTGCGGCCGCGAACGGCGGCGTCTATGCCGGATACGACAGCATCGGATTCGCTGGCGGCAGCTACGGCACCCCTTCGCTTTATCGAACGAACACCGGTTGGGTGGATCTTCCCAGTTCCTTGGGCTTCAGCACTGCGTCTCCCTACATCGGCCAGCCCAGAGGCATTAGCCGCGACGGCTCGGTTGTGGCAGGCTACATGTCTGGTGTGGCGACCAACGGAATTTCAGTCGAGTACGCAACTTACTGGGTGAACGGCGTCGAGTCGCTTGTTCCCGCTCCTCCGGACGATCCGACACCGTCCACAATGATCACCACCGGGGTCTCGGGAGATGGAAAGACTCTGATCGTGCAGGATCAAACCTCAGGTAAAACCGAAAGTTATGTTTTTAATATCGCTGGCGGCACGTTTACTTCGCTAGGATTTTTTCCGGGAGGCACCAACCAGCAAACTTATGCATCCGCGATTAACAAGAACGGTACCATCGTCACCGGTCATTACAATCTGGACGACGGAACCATCCATGGATTTATATGGAATGCCACCAACGGCTTGGTGGATATGGGCATACCCTCCAGTCATCCCAATACTTATTACCTTGAGCCCATCTGCATCAGTGATGATGGCGCCACCGTCTTTGGCCAACTTACCGAATTCAATGGCTGGGTAGGTTTCCGCTACAATACCACGACCGGCTTTCAGGACATCGGAGGCATTTCGCCGAGTGCCTGCACGGCGGATGGAACGGAAGCAGTTGGAATCGAAAATCTTTATTTCACCGCCGTTTGGTCGGTTGGCAACGGCAGCGGTTACCTGGACCATCTCCTTTCTGCCAACGGCATTACGCAGGCGCTGGGGACTATCTCGCCACCGGTCACCATTTCGCCCGATGGTACGGCCATTACAGTCATTGGTCCGGATGCCTATTTGGTGGACCAGACCTGGGGCGGGACCTGGCAGATTTCCCTGCCTTTTCCCTTGAAAACGGCGGCGTTTCCTCAGGCCACGCTGACCTTCTCAACGCCTTATCAGGAGACGCTCAGCGAGCCTGCTGGAACCTTGATTCAATATGCGGATTTCAATCAAGGCGTGTCGGCTGTTCTCGTCACAAAGCCACATTACGCATCCTCGTTTGTGCTGAACGCGGACGGATCATTCGTCTACACGCCTAAACCGGGATATATCAGCGCTGGCATTGATCCCGAAGATGGCACTCCCGACGACAGCTTTACTTACCAATTGACGGGCCCGAATGGAACCAGCAGCAACGCCCTCGTGGTGATTGCCGTGGCGCCGCCTTTGGCGCCGACGGTGGATACACCGACTGCCACAAATATCACCGCTACGACGGCAATACTCGGTGGCACTGTGGAAAGCGCTGGGGGAGCAGGAATTACCGGGATCGGCGTGGTCTATGCACCAACGTCGGTTGACAGTAATCCACAGGTTGGCGACGCGGTGGCGAGCACCGCTTCTGGATCCGGCACGATGGGTGTCTTTACTGTGAATGTCAGCGGCCTTTTGCCAGGTACCGATTACTCCTACGCTGCATACGCAACTAACAGCGAGGGCATCAGCTACAGTTCGACCGGCAGTTTCACCACGCTGGCGACCCCGCAAAGCTGGCAACAGACGTGGTTCGGCGGATCAACCAATGGTGCAGCCGCCTTAAATGCGGATCCCTATAACACGGGAATTAAAAATATTGCCGTATTCGCTTTCCTGGGGCCGTATCAGGATCCCAGCACTGCAAGTCTCAGCCAGCTGCCGCAAATGCAGCTTAGCGGCGGCAATCTTTTCTACGACTTTTTTGAACCTTACGTCGTGAGCGGCATCACCTATGGCGCGCAGTGGAGCGGGACGTTGCAATCCAATGACTGGCATGCGGTCGCCGACACCGGCTACCCATCTGCCACGCCGCCCGAACACATTTTCAGCATTTCCACAGGCACCAATGCGGAGATCTTCCTGCGGCTGACGCTGACTGTTCATTAGCGCACACAAAAAATGCAACACGATACCAATTGGCTGCGGTTTTAGCGGGGTTGCGCTTTTATTTTAGAATGGCAAAGCGGAACCGGCACAAAACACCCCAAAGCCTTCCGGTTTAATCCAGGCGAAACTAGCCCGACGACAAGGCTTTATCAACGTCAAATTGGTCGCGGAGGATGAAGACTGGAAAGCCGATTTGCGATTCCTGCATGGAATCGACTCGATCTAATTAGTTAAACTTTTTTGGCTTGTGGATTAACTGAGCCCGCAAAATCCCCCCGACTTAACGCCAATAGCCGGCTTGATAATGCCAGCCGTAACCATCATGCCAGCGGCGGCCTCCAACCCAAATTGCGTGCGGATGCGGCGGATAACCCCAATGCCCTCCGACCCAAACCCAAGTCACCCCGTTCCAATCATATTCGCCGTCCACCCAGATATAATCTGGTCCGGGTGCTGCATCGACCACTTCCACAGGCGCGGGCGGCGGAGCTTGCTGGACGACCACGGTTTGATTTGCCGCGGCCACATCGCCAATCGTGGTGGGAGTATTGATCATGAAGTTAACCAGCTTGTCGGAAACGCCGGCGTTCCTCAACGCGATGATGTCCGACGCCTGGAGATGGTAAACCGTATGGGTGCTTTGAATTTGGCTGATGATCACGTCATCGCTGACTCCGGCCTTGACCAAGGCTTGAACGTCGGAAACCTGCAAGGGCTGCCCCTGGTCAATTTTGACATACGTTTGAGGCGCCTCGGCGCGCAGCCGGGCGTTTTGTTCCTGATCCATGGAATTGCCAATCAAACCTCCGCCAATGGCGCCCGCTGCTGCGCCAATCAAGGCACCTGCGCCACCATTTCGCGGGCCGCCGATCACCGCCCCGGTGAGGGCCCCGAACGCACCACCAATCAATGCGCCAGAGGCTGTGTTATTCTGAGTCCCATCCGGATTCTGGCAGCCGGTCAGCACCACCGCCAAACCTGCAAACAACAAAGCCAAAGCTTTTATCTTCATATTCAATCAACACATTCAAGCATACTACCCGTTCACTGGATTGACAGTCACCGGCGCCCGCCAGTTCAAAAATTCCCTGTCACCCGGCCCATCCAACTGATGGAAAGCGCGCATTCCTAACGGTAATCACCTTGTTTGGCGAGGAATTAATTGCCCTCAACCCTGAACCAGATTTTAATGGTCGCATGATTACGAAACGCGTCATTCCGTGTCTGGATGTCCACGACGGAAAGGTAACACGAGGGGTTCAATTTGGCAAAGCGGAGGCGGGCGAATTGCGCAATGTCGGGGATCCCGTGGAGCTGGCGCTGCGGTATAACGATCAAGGGGCCGACGAGATGGTGTTTTTTGACATTACCGCCAGCGCCCATGGCCGGGCGACGATGGTGGACGTCATCGAGCGGGCTGCCGACCAGTGTTTCATGCCGCTGACCGTTGGTGGCGGGATCAAGTCAGTGGAGGACATGTACACCATGCTGCGCGCTGGCGCGGATAAAATCAGCATCAATTCCAGTGCCCTCGCCGACCCGGAATTAATCCGCCTTGGGGCGGAAAAATTTGGCAGCCAGTGCATAGTGGTTTCGATTGACGCCAAGAAAATCGGTCCCGACAAATGGGGTGTGTTCTCACATGGCGGACGCAAAGACACCGGGCTTGATGCGATGGATTGGGCGCAAAAAGCCGTGGGGCTGGGCGCGGGGGAGATCGTGTTGAACTCCATCGACGCCGATGGCACAAAGGCGGGTTTTGACTTGGTCATCACGCGTCGGGTGAGCGAATCCGTCGGAGTGCCCGTGGTGGCCAGTGGTGGGGCGGGTAGTCTGGAGCACATGGCCGAAGTCTTGCTTCAAGGCCGGGCCGATGCCGTCCTCGCCGCAAGCATTTTCCATTTTGGCACTTATACGGTGGCCGATGTAAAGCAATTCCTCGCCCAAAAGAATCTGCCGGTGCGCTTATAAAACAAAACCGCGACAAATCCTTAACCGGTTGCATCTTGAGACTTTCGCAATTAAATTCGGCAACCATTTATCCAGACTACTGTTTCACCAAAGGGAAACCTCAATCATGTCTAACGATTCGAACGCAAATTTCGCAGCGGCGCGCGAAACCTACCAAAAAATCGCCCGCAACGTTGCCAAGATCATGCGCGGCCAGACTGCGGCCACCCGCCAGATGTTGGCCGCCTTGGCGGCGGGCGGGCATGTATTGATGGAGGATTATCCGGGTACAGGCAAGACGACTCTGGCCAAAGCCCTCGCAAAAACCATTGATGCCCAATTCAAGCGGCTTCAATTCACCCCCGATTTGCTGCCGTCGGACATACTGGGGGTGTCCATTTTCAACCAGCGCGATCAACTATTTCATTTTCATCAGGGTCCGGTGTTTACAAACATCCTGCTCGCCGATGAAATCAACCGCGCTTCGCCACGCACCCAGTCCGCGCTGCTCGAAGCCATGGGGGAAAGCCAGGTGAGTGTGGAGGGCGAAAAGAGGAACTTGCCGGACCTCTTTTTTGTGATCGCCACGGAAAACCCGGTTGAATTCCGTGGCACATACCCTTTGCCCGAGGCGCAGATGGACCGGTTTGCCATGCAATTCACCCTCGGTTATGTGCCAGCGGACGAAGAGGTTGCCATTCTGACGGCTCAGTTGCACAACCATCCGATTGATGAACTGCAGCCGGTGGTCACGCTGGCGGACGTTATTGGACTCAAACGCTCGGTGGAAAGAATCCGGATCAGTGAAGAGCTAAAACGGTATGCCGTGGATATTGTGGCCGCGACGCGCTCCGCCACCGGAGTGCAACTCGGCGCCAGTCCGCGTGCCTCAATCGCCCTTATGAAAACCGCCCAGGCCACGGCTTTATTCGAGGGGTTGGATTTTGTCACCCCGGAGCACATTCAAAAGCTTGCAGTCCCCGTGATTGCCCATCGGCTGGTGCTGGAACCTCAGGCGCGATTTTCCGGGCTCACCGCGCAAGGCGTGGTTGGGGACATTTTAAAAAAAATCCGGGTGCCCGCCTGAGGAAAGCAGACAGTAAACGCTGCCTGGGAAACCGGGGTGCGCATTTTAAGGTTGTCGGTGGGGGAGAGAATGAGGCCGATCTACATATTGTTTTATTTTAGTTACCGCAGCGTGGGTGGCCTGTGGTATTGGATGCGGCGCCGGTTTACCACGCCGGGATTGTTCGTGGGAGCCGGTTTTTTTCTGGCGGGCACGACCGGATTGGACATTGAGAACACAGTCACGTATCAATCTTTCACCCTGTTACTGGCCCTGTTGACGTTGAGTGGCGCAAGTTGCTTTTTCTTTCGGGCCCGGTTTTCCGCGACGCGGATTCTGCCCCGGGTTGGTACGGTGGGGCAGCCCTTGCATTATCGCGTTCAAATCAAAAATCTCACGGCGAAGGTACAGCAAGATTTGATATTTTTGGAAAACGTGGTCGATCCTCGTCCGGCCTTCCCGGAGTGGTTGGCCTTTCAAATGGCCGAAAACCGGCGGGTCCGTCCTTTCCGCATGACCCGGCGCCGGCAGCGCAACCCGTTTCGGGTTGCGGTTGCCAAGGCGGCGGAAATTCCCCCGCTGGCCGCCAACGGCGAGATTGAGGCTGGTGTTGAATTGCTTCCTTTGCGTCGCGGAATTCTTCGCCTGGCTGGCATGACGGTCGCGCGAGCGGATCCGTTTGGATTATTCCGCTCGTTTTTCAAAATTCATGTGGCTCAAATGGTGTTAATTTTGCCCAAGCGCTATTCCTTGCCACCCATCACCCTGCCCGGATCAATGCGTTATCAAGAGGGCGGGGTGGCATTGGCGGCCAACATCGGCCGGAGTGAGGAATTCGTTGCCCTGCGGGAATATCGCCACGGCGATCCGCTTCGTCATATCCACTGGCGGAGTTGGGCCAAGGTCGGCAAACCGATCGTGAAGGAGTTCGAGGACGAGTTTTTTGTGCGCCATGCGCTTGTCCTCGACACGTTCGATGATGAGCCAAACAGTGACTTGCTGGAAGAGGCGGTGGCGGTGGCTGCCTCGTTCGCCTGCACCGTGTTGACCCAGGAATCGCTGCTGGATCTCCTTTTTGTCGGCAATCAGACTTATTGCTTCACCGCGGGACGTGGCTTGGCGCATGCCGAACAAATGCTGGAAATACTCGCCTCGGTGAAGAATTGCGCCGACAAGCCATTCACAACGCTCGAACAGTTGGTGCTGAATCATGTTGCCATCGTCAGCGGTTGTATTTGCATTCTTCAAAAGTGGGACGAGGCAAGGCAAGGTCTCATAAAAAAACTTAAAGCACTGGGAGTACCTTTGCTGGTCTTAATTATTGTGCCGCCCGACGTGGCCATTCCGGGCGCCGCCGAAATTCTCCCAGCCGCAGCGGGAAGGATCCAAATCCTGGAAATGGGAAAAATTGAAGCAACCCTGGCCCGGCTCCAATGACCTTAAACGCTCCCCAATCTGAAAAGGAAAATCGGTCGACTCCTCCATTCCTGATTTTGGCGGTGTTGATTTTTTGGGGGTGGCAGTCGGGTCTGCTTTTTTATGGGGCAGTGATGGGGTTTGTGCTCGAAAGTTTCCGAATCGTCAGAATTCGTTTCGATTTTTCTGCGGTTGATTTTCGCCGCATCTGGAATTTTTGCGGTCTGCTGGGGTTCGCGCTGGCGTTATATGCATTCAGCAGTGACGAGGAAGTCGGGGGGATTGGCAATCTGTTACACGGTTCCGGGGCGGGGCGCAATGCGATGATTTCGGGCCTACGGGCAGCCACGATCATGCCACGCTGGCTGCCGTTTATTCTTTTTCTATTTTTTGCTGCCCAGAACTTTAGCGAGGCCGGGGCGATTCCGCTTACCTCGATTTCCATGATCTTCCGCTGGCGCCTACGGAATTCGGGTGGTGTTTTACCCGAGACTTATCTGAATGTTTCCTATCCTTATTTGATGGTGTGCCTGTTCTCGGCCGGCATTCACCCGAATGAGGGTACGCAAACTTATTTTTTTGGGCTGTGCCTTCTTGTTGCCTGGGCTTTATGGCCTTTGCGCCCTAGGCGATTTCACGGGGCGGTGTGGTTCGGTGCCTTGATGCTGGCATGGTTGCTGGCTTACTTTGGCAATTGGGGTATCCGGGAACTGGAACAGTTGGCCCAAAGCTATAATGCGCAATGGATGTCTCATTTGGCGCGTCAACGGACTGACCCGCTGCACACGATGACCGCCATCGGCCAGATTGGAGAATTGAAACTGTCCGGTGCCATCGCCATCCGGTTGGAGACGCGGAATGGGGCTTCACCGCCGGCTTATCTGCGTGAGGCAAGTTATTTTGGCTACCACTCGCAAGCTTGGTATGCCGGTGGATCGCAAAACGATTTCCTGGATGTCCCATCTACGGTCAATGGGGGCAGTGATTATGAGTTGTTGCCGGGCAAATCCGGAAGCAATGTCGTGAGCATTGCCTGCTATCTTACCGGCCGTTCCAGTGAATTTAAAGCGCCGCAAGACTTGCTGCCGCTGCCGACGAGCTGTAGTCGATTGGAAAAAATTTCCAGTGCCGTCGTCAGTATCCAGAAAAACCTGACCGGGGCGGTTTTGGCTGCTGGGCCCGGTTTGTTCATCTTTGACGCCCGCTATGGCGGTGCCCGAACCATCGATTCGCCTCCGAACACGAATTGGGATTGGAATGTTCCCACCAATGAGTTGCCAGCCTTGAAACAAGCCATCGCCGAAATGAAAATATCCGACACCAATTTTGAGGAAGAGGAACTGGCCGTCGCCCGATTTTTTGCCGAAAAGTTCTCGTATAGTACCTGGCAGAAAGCGGACAAGTATTCGCCCTCGAGTCAGACCCCGCTGGCGCGATTCCTGTTGCAGACGCGCAGCGGGCACTGCGAATATTTTGCCACCGCCACCGTGCTGCTTTTGCGGGTCCTGGGCATCCCTGCCCGCTACGCGGTTGGTTATTACGTCCATGAGTCAACGGGCGATAATCATTATGTAGTGCGCGAGCGCGACGCCCACGCCTGGTGCCTGGCTTGGAATGAAAAAAGCAAAACCTGGCAGGATTTTGACACCACGCCCGGGTCCTGGGTGGCGACAGAGGGCAAACGTGCCTCGATCTTCCAGTCGGTGGGTGACTTTTTTTCCTGGCTGCATTTTCAATTTTCCAAACTCCTCCTGAGCCAGGCGCGTTTTCGCAATTACATTGTCTGGACGCTGGGACCTTTCATGCTGCTGCTCCTCTACCAAATCATTTTTCGCCAGGGCCGCCGGCGCCGTTCAAAGTATACCGGCCGGCAAGACGTCGATGCCAGATGGTGGCCGGGAATGGACTCGGAATTTTACGAATTGGAAAAACGGCTGGCGGAGCGAGGTGTTCCCCGCCTGCCGGGTGAAGCTTTGGCGGATTGGCTGGATCGTCTTCGGTCGGAAAACAACCTGGCCAATTTGCGCGCCCCCCTCCAGGACCTGCTGCAACTCCATTATCGCCATCGCTTTGACCCGAACGGATTGCGGGAAGGGCAACGAAAAGAGCTGGCCGAAAAAGCGACGGAGCTTTTACGAAGCCTGAAGGAAAAGTGACTGGCGAATTGTTTCAACCACGCAACATTTCGGTTTCAGTCACAAATTTCGTTGACACCTTCCGCGTGCACGCGAACATGTAACTACTCAATAGTAAAAGTTAATGTCGTTAGAACATAATTCAAACTTGCTCCTGCGCCCTGCGTCCGCAGATGCCAATCAGCCGTACTCGTCTCAAATCGTGAAAAACTATATTCTTGATACCAACGTCCTGCTCCATGATCCCAATTCCCTGCTCAATTTCGCTGACAATCATGTGCTTGTCCCGATTGAAGTGATTGAGGAAATTGATCGTTTCAAGCGCGAATCAACCGAGCTGGGACGCAACGCCCGCAGCGTTTCGCGGATGCTGGATGGTTTCCGCGGCGATGGCAGCCTGAGCGAGGGAGTTCAGTTGCCCACCGGCGGAAAGCTCCAGATCGGCTTTCAAAAGAATGGCCACGTGGATGCGACCATCAACGGCAACTCGGTGGACAACCGCATTTTATCCTACGCGGCCAGCATCCAGAAAGCGCAGCCAAAGAACCCCACCATTCTGGTCAGCAAAGACATCAATTTGCGGATCAAGGCCGATGCTCTTGGTTTGTCGGCTGAAGATTACGAGACCGATCGCGTCTATATCACCGATTTGTACACCGGCATGGTCGAAATGCCGATCAGCACGGAAAAAATGGCCAAATTCCGGGCGGACGAAGAATTGGAACTCAATGGCGGTAAATCCTATTTTCCGAATGAGTATTGCACCCTCATCGACGAGTCGAATCCCAAGAAAACCGCACTGACGAAAGTGGACGCCACGGGCAAAAAACTCATCCCGATCATTGATTCACGCGAGGGGGTTTGGGGGATCAAGCCCCGTAACCGCGAGCAGAATTTCGCGCTGGACGCCCTGTTGGACGACCGTGTGAAACTTGTCACCCTCATGGGCAAGGCGGGCACGGGAAAAACCCTGCTGGCCATGGCTGCCGGGCTGAAGAAGACCGTACTCGACCGCGAATTCCGCCGGCTCGTGGTCGCGCGTCCGACCATTTCCATGGGCAAAGAATTGGGCTTTCTGCCGGGTTCCTTGGAAGAAAAGCTTGCGCCGTGGATGCAGCCAATTCATGACGCCCTGGAAATGTTGAGCGACTTGAACATGGGTCATGATCATCGCCGGGCCGCCGATTTGATGCGCTCCGGCAGCATCGTGGTGGAGGCATTAAGTTACATCCGCGGCCGCAGCATCGCCAACCAGTTCATGGTGATTGACGAATCGCAGAACCTCACACCGCTGGAGGCCAAGACCATTGTCACCCGTGTCGGTCACGGCACCAAGATCATCTTCACAGGCGACCCGTATCAAATCGACAACCCCTACGTGGATTCGTCCTCGAACGGGTTCAATTACATTATCAGCCGATTTCGCGACCAGGCGATCGCGGCGCACATTGAATTGCAGAAGGGCGAGCGCTCGGAACTGGCGGAGCTGGCGGCAAATATTCTGTAATTCAGGCTGCCGCGCATTGGGTCCGGGATGGGCTAAAATAGTGATGAAACGATTTACCTTTTGATCGAAAGGCAACCGCTTGAAGACATTTTATCGCGCCGCCTTTTTTGCCTTGGCTTTTTTGGGCTTCGCCGACTTTACCTTGGCCGCATCCCCCCAAAGGCTCTCCAGGTCGTAGCGTTCGCGCACGTCCGCACGCATTACGTGGACGATGACATCAAAAAAATCCAGCACCACCCAGGCACCACCCGTGCTGCCGTCCACGCGGGTCGCGCGCAGGTCATGCTGGTCCCGCAATTGATCGGTGATCTCCGAGACAATGGCGCGCAAGTGCGGTTCGCTGGTGCCCGAGGCCACCACAAAATAATCGGTGACTGACGAGACTTTGCGCACGTCCAAGACGGTAATGTTCTCCGCCTTCCTGTTGTCCGCGAATTCGCTGCAAAGCTGCGCCAGTTTTTTGGAATTCATAGTTCGTTTAGCAATTAAAGCACGAATAGGCCGGAAGGAACATGAATTATTTTTCCGCCGGCAATTTCCGAGCCGGTCAAAGGTACATTTTGGCGGTTCGAATTGCCTCGCCCACCGCTGCCGGAACCAGATGATCAATGGCTTGGCCCGACTTGATTCGCGCCCGGATTTCCGAGGACGAAACTCCGAAGGGAAAACCTTTTAAGGATCGCCCTCGAAATGGCGTTGGAAAGACGGCCTCACCTTCCCCGGGCCGTGGTACGGCCACGAATACCGCCATTTGCGCGAGTTCGGCAGCTTCGCGCCAGGCTCCCAACTGCGACGCGTTGTCGGCTCCAATCAAAAAGAACAATTCCGCCCCGGGATGGATCCTGGCAAAATGGCGCAAGGTTTCGATCGTGTAAGAGGAGCCGCCGCGGGCAATTTCCTGTCCGTCAATCTCGCAATGGTTCATCCCCGCGAGGGCGAGCCGCAAGAGCCGAAGCCTCAGGTCATCCGGGGCGGGTTGGGTTTCCGGTTTGAACGGCGAACGGGAGGCGGGGACAAAGAAGACTTTTTGCAGCCCAAGTTCCTCGACTGCCGCCTGGGCGACGAGCAAATGGCCCAGATGAACCGGGTCAAACGAGCCGCCATAGATGCCGAGTTTCATTTTGAAATGTGCCAACCCATCAATGTCCAGCGAACGGTTTCCCCAACTTGCGGTTTTTCGAGGCCCGTCGGCAACTTAAAAGGGTTCAAGGTAATCCAGATCCTTGCCGTGCGTTTCTTCGAGGCCGCTCCAGGCCCAGAAAGCAATCAACAAGCAGGCCGTACCCACGATGGCGGCGCTGGTCACCGGGCCCATGGCGTCACCGCTGATTTTGTACGATTTTAAGAATTGAAACGCACTGGTAATCAGAACCGTTGCCCCGCGGACAAAATTTGGCACGGTGGTAGCCACAGTTGCCCGGATGTTCGTGCCAAACTGCTCCGCCGCAATCGTGACAAAAATCGTCCAATAGCCGACTCCGAAGCCCATCAAGAGGATCACCAGATAGAAGGTTCCATCCGATTGACCGGCGCAAAGGAAATACGCTGTCATCATCAGGGCGGTGAAAACGAGGAAGGCCAGCAGGACTTTCCGGCGGGAGCGCATTAATTGACTAAAGTAACCGCTGGCAAAACCGCCAAAAGTGATGCCGAGATAGCAAAATGCGATGGCTTGCGCGACTTTGACGGCACCTTGGATCTTCAAGGCGGCCGAAATCTCGGGGGAGAAAGCCACGAGCACACCCACCACACACCAGAGCGGCAAACCCACAAAAATGCACCGGATATATTTCACGCAGCGAGATCTATCGGTGAACAGCATGAGAAAATTGCCTCGCGCCGCAGGTTTAGCCTCGCTTTTCATCTGACGGAACATGCCGGACTCCGCAACACTCAGGCGCAGGAACAGCAGCACTAATCCCAGCCCTCCTCCGATGAAGTAGGCCGTGTGCCAATCTACTTTCTGGGCCACCAAACCCCCGATGACCGCCCCGAAGACGCCAACCGTGGAAATCAACGTCGTTCCGTAACCGCGCAATTCCCTGGGCAATACCTCTGTGACCAGCGTGATGCCGCCGCCCAATTCACCCGCCAGCCCAAATCCCGCGATAAACCGCCACACCGCGTAGGCTTCGATTGAGGAATGGACCATCCCATTGGCGATGTTGGCCACCGAGTAAAGCAGAATGGAACCAAACAGCAGGGCCACGCGGCCCACGCGATCACCCAGGATTCCAAAGAATATTCCGCCGAGGAGCATACCCAGCATTTGCGTGTTCAAAAGCAGGATGCCGTTGTTCAGCAGCGACTCTCCGGTCAACCCCATGCTCTTGAGGCTGGGAATCCGGAGGATGGTGAAGAGGATCAAATCATAAACATCCACAAAGTATCCCAGCGCGCCAACAATGACGACTGGTCTCAAAATCTCACGCAGGACAGACGGAGTGGCTTTCATTTTGGTCGCGGCATTTAAGCGGCCGCCCAGTTTGAAGGCAAGCGGAGAACAAGGATCCTTCATTGCGGCGCTCCGAAGGACCAGCCGGCGCAGGAGGGGGCCGGCGCCTGCTCCGGCGCGCCGGTTTAATGCTTGGCGAGGCGGCCAATTTGACGGTTTAATAAACGCGGATGAAACGTCATTGCCACCAGTGCGGCGAGCCATGGACCCTGCCCGGCAACCCGGGGCGCGGGGAAGTATGCATGAAATGTCGGGCCGATCTGCGCGTCTGCCTGAACTGCCAGAGTTACGACCCGCGCGTGGCCCAGCAATGCCGCGAGCGCCGGGCCGAGCCGGTCCTGGAAAAGGCCGTTGGCAACTTCTGTGAATATTTCGAGTTTGCCCGGCGCGATTGGAAACCCAAGTCTGAAACTAATTCCCGGGAGGCCGCGGCCCGCGAACAGCTTAAAAAACTGTTCGGTGATTGATCCCGGCCCCGGTACCATATGCGCATGAAAGTCAGCGGATTCACCTTTCTCCGCAACGGCCAGAAACTCGGCTATCCATTCACGGAGTCGATCCGCTCAATTCTTCCGCTGGTGGACGAATTCATCATTGCCCTGGGCCCCAGCGATGATGCGACCGAACCGATGCTGTGCGAAATCAGTGACCCAAAAATCCGCATCATTCACACGCAATGGAACGAAAACATCCGGCCCGATTACAGCGTGAAAGGTTTTGTCTACGGGCAGCAGAAATCCATTGCGTTATTCAATTGCACGGGCGACTGGGCGTTTTATCTGGAGGCCGACGAGGTGTTGCACCAGGACGAAGTGCCCAAAATTCGAGGCGCCATGGAAAAATACCTGGGCGACGAGCGGGTCGAGGCGCTGGCGTTTGACTACCTTCATTTTTATGGCAACGCGAACACCATCGCTTGGTCGCCGGGTTGGTATCGCAGCGAGGTTCGCATCATCCGGAATACGATCCCGGCCTGGTCAAGTGAGGCCTTGTTCTTCAATGTGGTGGAAGGACACAAGAAATCCCGCTACCCGCGTGCGGCTCACACGGGTGCAACCATTTATCATTACGGCTGGATCCGTACCGAGGCGCAGATGAATTTGAAATCTGCGGCTGTGCTTAAGTTCTGGCAAAACCGGGCCGATCAGGAGGTGGACTACACCAATATCGATCCGGAGGTGTTGAGGCCGTTTACCGGCAACCACCCGCAGGTTGTCCGGAACTGGCTTCCTAAGGCGGAAGGAATCTTCCGCGCCAATCCGAACCATCAATTAACCGCGCGCGAGAAAAAGCACCGTTGGATGATGAAACTCGAAAAGCTTTCCGGGCGGCAATTCAACCGGAAACATTACCAGTTGGTGAGTTGAAAACCGAGGCGATGGCTTCATTGACCTGGTCGACGCGTATTTTGGCAATTGCTTCCGGCTCAGGAGCCTCAATGACCCATTCCGGATGTTGAAACGGAATCGGACTGCCCGGGGCTGCCTGGTGCATCAGCATGACGACTCGCTTACCCTGTGCCACTGCGAGGTGAAGCACGCCCGTGTCGCCGCCCAGCACCAGGGTCGAAAGTTGCGCCAGTCCGCCGGTTACCAGCAACGGCACGCCGGCCGCCACATAAAATTGTTCTGCCGCCGCTGACTGCAAGATAGTTCGATCCGCCGGGCCGCCCCCGAAAATGATTTGGACTCCGCGCTCTCGCCAATAACGGGCGGCGGCCAGATAATTCTCGAGCGGCCAATTTTTATGGGCGCCGCTGGTTAATGGTTGAAGGAAGAGCGTTCGTTTCGCCGGGTCCAAACCGTGCGTCAGGAATAATGCCCCGGCTGCGGCCAGCGCGTCCGCCGGCAGCTGGAATTCGTTGCGGATTTTCCCGACGCAGAGATTGGCGCGCCGCAGCAGATCCAGGTGCGCTTCGGCCGAGTGCAGTGCCTTATCACCGGCTGGATCGACCGTGTAAGCCCATTGCCGCCGGGGATGATAGAAACTGCTCCCGCGGCGCGCCGCGCCAGTGAGCCGGGCCAGCCAGGCTGTCTCCCCATAACCTTGAAAATCCAGCACCAGGGAGAATTTCCCGGTGCGCAATCCCCGCAGCAATCCCAGAAACTCCCGCGCCGTTTTCAGGGGGTTGCCGCTGCGCAGTCTTTCCCGGTCAAGCACGATGGTTTCATCGACTTCGCGGAAACCGCGAAGTAAATCAACGTTTTCCCGGGAAGTCAGATAGGTGATTTTCGCCGCCGGAAAATTTTCGCGCACCGAATGAACCGCGGGCAGGGTGAGAACAACGTCACCAATGGATTTGAGCCGGATCAGCAGGATGTTGTTTTGCATGGCCGGGCTCAACCTTTTGCCTTTTTCATGCGCTGCCATTTGCGCTGCAACGAACGATGATGCCGCTGCAGCCATACCTTCAGATCTTCCAGGAACAATCTGCTTTGGAGCCAATTCGATCTGCCGGTCATTTTCAGGAAAAGCTTCCTATAATCATTCGCTGCCCGGAACCCACGTCCCAGTTTTGGCTTTTTCCCCATCCAGTGGACGATGACCGGTAGCTGGTGACCGCGCGGGAAAAAACGGTCGGCTGGAACACAGGTCCTTTCTGCCGGAAATAATTGCATTTGGTGACCCCCGAAGCGCGGGATGTCTATCGGCGAAGCCTGCCAGCGCAGGTAATTAAGCAGCCCTTGTTCGTAGCAGCGCCAGCAGTCTGTCTGCCGCAGTTTCATGAGCTGGGCTTCCAAAAATATACCGCGTCTGGCGAAAAATACTCCACAGTTGGCAAACTCTTTTCCGCACCAGTTCAGGTCGGGGTTAAGTCGATGGATTGCCTCCAAGTCAAAGACACTCCTTTCGACTTCTTCGGTCGTCTCGATCAACAGGTTGCTTTTTAAATGAAAAGCGGCAATGAAATCGTACCGGTCAAATTCGGCATAAAGCCGCACATCTCCCCACACAATCGTATCGGCATCCAGGCAGAGGAATCGCTCATACGGGCTCCTCCAGAACAGCATTAACTTCGTCCAAGAGGTGCCGGTGCATAGTCGTGAGTATTCCTCGCCCATGACCTCCTGAATGACCAACCGGTGCACCCCGGGTAGTCGTTGCAGTTCGCGCGTGTCCGTCGTTGCTCCGTCAACCAGTAGCGTGATTGGGATATTCCCCATTGATTGCCGGATGCTTGCACAGCAGGCTTTTGCCAGGTACACGTCCCCCGCCCAGACTGGGATGACTATGCCATCGAGCCGGTCGCTGAAATCCTGTTCCGGTGCCAACGGCGGTGGCAGGCTCTCAAAACGTGGATCCAACTGGCCCGGTGAGTTACAATTCGAAGTTTGCGGCATGGTGGGCAATTTCAACCCCAGGTCGGGGGTTGTGAGGGATGCCAGTGATGGCGCTTCACTAGTTTCCAGCGACCGAAAAGACGGCCAAATGAAAACGACTTCCGCCCGCCTTGGGCCACCGGCGTGATTTTCGTGGTAAAAATCTTTTCAAAAAAGTCCAGCATTCGCTCCCGGTTGAAATAGATGTTTGGCTTGTCGTCGTGGAAATAGGGCTGGCGCAGATACTCCAGATACTTCGCATCGTCTTGGTCCAGTTCAATGATTTTCTCGATCAAAGCCTCATCGGTGGAAAAATCAGAGCGGTTGAGGAAACTGCGCGGATTAAATTCCTCGGCGATCAATGGATTACCCCAGTAGATCGGCAGGCAGCGGGCGATCATCGGCTCATAGATCTTTTCCGTTGTATAACCAGGCAGCGAGCGGTTTTCAAAGCAGATATTAAATTTGTATTGGCGGAGAAAATCAATTTTGCCGCGCGGTCCGGCCTGAATCGGCCCGCCAATGTTATTGAACTTCCTTCCACCCGAATCCACCTTCTTGTACTTGGAAAGCTTTTGAAAAAAAACCACGCGGTTGGAGTTTTTGCGCGGGTTATAGTTGCCTATGACAAAAGCGCAAAATCCTTTCTTGGCTGCCAGGATTTTTACTGCGTCATCATTTTGTTTGACGATTTCCTGTGGGTCGAGGCCGCCCCAAATAACGTAAACTGGAAATTGCAAATGACGCGGATCATCCAACTTAACGGAGGCGATTGAGTAATCGCACTCGCGGTAGTCCGGCATGTTAGACTCACCGGAATAGAATATGCGCACACCCGAGTGGAGGCGATGCTCATACCCGTAGCAGTTATAAATCAGGAAATCAGGCTGATCGCACAATTCCACCTCAAAACGCTCCGTCAGCAGTTTGTAAAAAAAATTGTTGGTCTTGTTGAAGTTCGGATTAAAGTCGCAGAAATCGAGGCGGATTTTTTTCATCAAGAAAATTTAGTTTATGAAGCAACCCATGATTGCAGTATTTTGCGGATTTTTCAAATCATTTACGCCGGCGAGGACGTGTGCCGGTTGAGGCCGTGGAGACAGACATCCTTGCGGGTGGCAATGGTTTCCGCCAGTCGGGCGAGGCTGGCGGCATGGTGCCCGCGGGGCGTGGGAGGATGGTTCAAGTGAAATGTGATCGCCCGCCCGTAAACAAATTTACGCTTCCGGCCCAGATGATACAAGCGTGTTCCCACATCGGAATCCTCGCCCGTGCCCCAGCCCACATACTCCTCGTCGTAACCATTGATCGCCACGAGGTCGGCGCGCCAGAATGCCATGTTGCAGCCGATAATGCCGCGCTGACGGGTATCGCGACGGACGATGGGCCACGGCCAGCGAATCCCCTTTGCGGCGCCGCTGATCTTGCCGGTCAGCATCCAGCCGTAGGCGGGAATTGTTTCCGCGGAAAACTCCGGAACATATTTTTCAAGCACGAAACATCTCCGCCCCTGCACCCAAAAACCTTGCTCCGCCAGGTTCGCATGGTCGCTGATAAACTTCGGGTGTGGCACGCAATCACCATCTGTGAAAACCAAGTAATCACCGCTGGTACGGCTCAGGGTTTCGTTTAAAATAATCGTCTTACGAAACCCCTCATGCGGCTGCCAGACATGTTTGACGGGTGTCGCCAGCTTTTGGCTCCACTTTTTTATCAGGGCACGAGTTTCACCGCCCGAGCCGTCGTCGGCGATCAAGATCTCGTTTGGAAAACGAGTTTGACGGCGGACACCTTCGAAAACCTTGGCCAGCACTTCCACCTGATTGAATGTGCTAATGATCAGTGACAGCTTCATCCGCTCTTTTTGGTTTCAGCCGTTTCCGCTTCCAGCACCATGGCGTATTTAGTCAGGGTCGAAAACGCGTTGAATTTAGCAATGTAATAACCCTGCCAACCGTCCAGAAAACCCCGGCGAAGGAAATAGGCGCGGACAAACCGCCAAAATGGGCGGAGCGTGAGCTCAAAAACATTCACCGGCCGACCGTCGGCCACGCGATCTTTTACAAACACTGCCTGAAAGGGAGCCATTTTTGACAGATGATGGGCAATGCTCTCATTGGTGAAGTGAAATAAATCGTGATTTAGCCGCCTGACCGGGCCTTTGACAATGAGCTTATCATGCGGATTGATTCCCCCCCACTCCGCCTGGCTGCGACGCCAAAGCCGGGTTTGCCGGTCAGGATACCAATCGCCGTGACGGATCCATCGGCCGCAATAAAAACTGCAACGCGGAAAACTGAACGCAGCAAAAGTTTGGAGATCTTCGGGCCGGGTAAACAATTTTTGAATCTCGGAGCGTAACGCCGGCGAAACGGCTTCGTCGGCATCCAGTCCCAGAATCCATTCCTGGCTCGCTTTGAGCGCCGCCGAATTTTTTTGAGCGATATGGCCTTTCCATGGTTCGCGAAATATCTTTGCACCAAATGATTGCGCAATTTTCTCCGTGCCGTCACTTACGTCCTCGTTCAGGAGAAGAATGATTTCGGAAGTCCAGCCGGCCACACTTTCCAGCGCCTTTCTGATTCGGCGAACTTCGTTGCCGGCAATGATGCAAACAGATAAGGGTAGATGTTCTCCGGTGGCCATGATTGAGTTTCAATTTTCGCCACACGAACCGCAAGCTGGATTTGCCCGGGCGGTCAAAATGGATTGCGCGGCCCGGACTAACTCTCCGGGCTCGATTCGACCAAGATATTGCTCGTGCGGTTCGTATGCTCCAAAGAGGATGCGGAAGCTTTCCCCCTTTGGCACCCAGTGTCGTAAATGTTCCGGACTGGGATCCGGCCAGAACCAGGCAATGGTGGGGGTGTTTGTCATGGTGGCAAGGTGCAGCGTGCCCGTGTCGCCGCAAAAATGCAGCGCGCTGCGTTGAATGACCGCGGCAAGCTGGGGCAGCTTCAGTTTGCCGGCGTAAACACGCCAGGGCTTTTCCGGCATCAAGGCTAGCAACCCGGCCATCTTTTGCCGCTCGCGTTCCGTCGGCGCGCATGAAAGCACAACCTTCTTCTCCGGAAAAGTTTGCCGCAGCGCCTTGATGAAGCCGGCGAGTTGCGTCGGCGACAATTCCCGGCGATCGGCTGTGGTGAAGGGGCTGATGTGAAAATAATTCCCGGTGTCGGCTTCCGTCAGCTCCGCTGCGTGCAGGAGGGCAGGGCTGATTTCAGCGCGAAACTCATGCTTTGTCAGGGGAAATCCCGCCTTCTCCAAACAGCGGCAGTTCTGCTCATAAATTGGCTCCTGTCCCGACGGATGCTCGACTTGGGCCGTGAACATTTGCCGCCAAAACAGCGGGCCGCCGTCACGGGGCACCCGACCCAGACGCTCGCGGGCGCCGCTCAAGAACGTCAGCCAGCTTGAACGATCCGATCCGTTCAGGTTGATTACCAAATCGAATTTTTCGCGGCGCAGTCGTGAAATGATTTGCCAGTTTTCCTTGAGCGTGGCGTGCCGTGGATAGCGCATGTAGCCCCAGGTATGGTTCACCCAAGGCACGCACTCCATCAGCGAGGTGATGTGCGAGGCAACGGCGACGTGTAGCTCGGACTTTGGATAGGCCTGACGTATGATCCAGAGCGCAGGCAGCAAATGTACGGTATCGCCCAAAAAGCCAAGGTCCAGCACCATGATTTTTCTGGCGGCGCGCGTACGGTGAAAAAAAATTTCCGGCTCGTTGCCCGACATTTCAAACAGCCTAGAGCCACATCCGGCGGATTCAAGTTGGAACCTCCACTCCATCAAACCGGGTTCCTTGCGGTTTTTAATCGGAAAAGGGGTTCTGACAGTTGTCAGTTTCGACCGGTGCAGAGCAAAATCCTGTTGCAGCCGGACATTTTTTCATGAAAGCTGACCCTCTGATAAGAATGCCAAAATTGTTAACCAAGTGAACTGATGCCAGCCCAAGTTGCTTGGCCCACGTCGGACGTATCCCGGAGGCCTGCGGAGACGGTTGACACTGCTGGCAGCCACTTGCATCAAGATCAATTATGACCAAGTATTTGGCAGTGGGGAATTTGTCCGAGGAGCATACGCGTGATATCAAGTTTTTTTTCCAACACCCGGAATTTGAGTTCCTGAATATTGGCCAGAAGCGGGATATATACGGCAGACAGCGTCGTCCAACGCGGACAATCCTGGCCGACGCAAATCGTGGAGAATATGATTTGGTAATCGCGGGAAAGTTGTTTTATCCCTCCTTCAATCCGCGCAAGAGTCTGCTCAGGAATGTCGCCAACCTGACCGGAAACCTCATCCGGCATCCGAATATTGCGGTTGGGCGCATTTTCCCTTTTTCGAAATATCGTGGCCGGCTGGCCGTGGTTGACATGCAGGACACTCCCGTCATTGACAACAGCCGTTTCCGACTCCTCAACCACTGTGTTTGCTATTTCAAACGAGAATTGCCACCCAACTCTTGCAATGCGTTCCTTTACACCACAGCCAAGACTGAAGATGGTACCAATGTTCTCAATCTGAAGGAATTCCGGGACATGGTCGGAAAATTGCGTCCCATCTCGTTAGGCGTGGATCAGGAAGACGCCAAGCTTTTGGCCGGCGTAGAAAATGTGAAGAAGACGGACGTCTTCTTTTCCGGCGGGTTGACGAACCATCTAAATCGTCAGCGGGGATTGAAGCAGTTGGAGTTGTTGCGGTCTCAAAATTATTCCATCGATATTTCCTATGAGCGGATCCCTCGCTTGGAATTTTTAAAACGGGCTGCCCAGGCTTATTTGGTGTGGTCTCCCGAAGGCGGGGGATGGGACTGCTATCGTCACTATGAGGCTGCTCTCGTCGGCTCCGTCCCGCTCATGCAAACTCCGAGCATTCACCGATACGCCCCGCTACTCGACGATGTCCACGCCTGTTATTATGGCATCGAGGGCGATCAACTTGAGGTGCGAATCCGCCAGATTTTGCAAAACCGCAACCGTTTAATCCAGATGGGGCAGGCGGCAAAACAGCACGTTTTGCAATGGCACACCTTCGAGGCGCTCTCCCGCTACGTGATTGAAGAAACGGAACGAACGATGCTGGAAACCGGGAACGGACGGGGAATTTGAGTCGGTTGGCAGGATGATTGGCGCTGCACGGGGAAGAAGGTGGTGAGCACATTCAACCAGAGTTTCATTCGCTGACCTCTTGTCAAGAATCCACCGACAAAGTCTTGGAGCCGCGGCAAAGAGCGAGCAAACCCTCGGTCAATCTTCGATGCAGGGCCAGGGAGTTATACGTATCGCTGGAATGAACATAGCCACTTTTTGTCAACAAAGCGTATATTTCAGTTTTACTTTCCAAACTTAAATTAGAGTTCTCAAAATTAATGCAATCCGGAGTTTCCTCCATGGCTAGCGCCATCTTAACGATTTCCGCATCAAAGCCTTCGGTGTCGATTTGCAAGATATTAACCTTGGTCAATTGAAATTTTGCCAGCAATGTTTTTAAGGTCAGACAGGGAACTTGGACTTGTTCAATGTCCTCTTCCTTGATTTTATGTCTTAATAGATGCGCCTTGTCAAAAGAGGATAAGGCGCCCCTGGGTATGCTGAAGCTTTGACTTGCTTGCTTTACCTTGAACATAATTGCGCTCCCATCTGAATGGCCGATCGCAGCCTGTAGCAAGTTAACGTTAGGCGCACCATCGTAAAAGCTCCTTAGTCTCTGAAACGATGCTTCAATGGGTTCCACCAGGAGGCATTTCATTTTTCCTGTCAAAGCATATTCGTTCACGGGATCTACCGTTTGCCCATCGTAGGCTCCTATCTGAACGAAGGTGGGATTTGGCTGGGTTAGTGAAAAGAGCGCAAGGACCAGTTTGATGTTGTCAAAAGTAGGAGGGGGCAAACGTTGTTGTTTTTCGATCAGTTCGTAATCGGTCTTCTTTAAAAAATGCCGCAAGAGTTTTCGAGCAATCTTCATATTTTGATTTTCAACTGAGCGAAATAATGGCGGTTTAAATCGCTGAAACAGCGGGAATTGTCAACTAATTACCAGGTTTAGGTCGCTCAATCTGCGCTCCGCGAACTCACCCCATTCTTATGCCGGGTTCATCAATCAATCGTTAAGGGTAAAATCACCGGCAGCAAATATAGCCGAAATGCTTGGACATTTTAGCTCTGGCAGATTTCTGGAATCTCAAAAACTCACAGAAGCCTTGATTTAATCGGCTAAAAGTGAGCTTGGAGCGGGTGAACAGAATCGAACCCTCGTTTCAGCGGACAAACTGGCGGTCAAAGATCTGCATTACTTTTTCCGGCGTACAATTTTGATATGCCCCGCCGTCTTCTTTTGGCAATTCGCCTGAGGCAACTCTTGCAATCAAATCGGTTAGCTCTTTAGGATCGTTGTAGAGTAGCGGATGCCTCAACATTTGAATGTGGGACAATTCGAAGGATTTGCCGTAAGTCAGCACCGGTTTTCCACAGAGGGCAAATTCGCCGCAAGCAATGCCAAACGTTTCCCCAAACTCTCTGGCGTGCAGCATCACATCACAGCTGTTGATGAATTTGCGCTTTTCATGAGGAAAGTAGATGGGTGGCAGGCTGATGATCTGTTTGTGCTGTCGTTTCATATCGGTGTTGGCAAACAGGAAATAAACGTTCTTGGTCCGTTTCACGCAGTCATCGATGACCTCCCACACCCAAGGTAGGTCGAATGTATTGGTCCCGCCAAACCGCCCTAACACCACGGCGTCCGCCGGTATGCCCAATTCCTGTCTCATGGTTTGAGTTTCATCGGCAACTTCAATAATGTAAGGCACAAAAGGCGCCCCATAATGTTTGCCAAGCCACTCACTGATAGCCGCATAACGATTCCCATGGGGTTGTGAAGCGTTGGAAACAGCATGCACCCAGTATTGAGTTCCGCGCGGCAAAAAGCCGTCGTTTTCGCCGGATTTCATGTGATAGAGGGCGTCCAGATGGCTAAAGTCTGCATCCAGATTTGTTTCGATTATTTCAACACCTCCCTGGGTGATGATGTCAGCCATACGCTGATTATAACCTTTTTTTGATTTCAGCTTAGCCCGGGACGAAAGCATGGGCATCAAACTGCTGATCCGGCGTTTCCATTTTGGGCGCAGCATCCATTCGTAAGAAGTCGAAGGATAGTACATGGCGGTCGAGTAACCTAAAAATTGACTGGCATATTTGGCATAGAGGAAAGTTGCCCACGTTGTTCCTCGTTCATCTATCTGATTGTTTAAAAAGCCAATTCGCATTTTTCCTAAACTGGAAGACATTTTTAGCCAAAGCAAGCGCTAATGCCGGCATGGACAAGCCCGTCTGGATTAACGCTGTGTGCCGAATCCCGCAAGTGGTGATTTATTGCTAGTGGAACAAAGATATTCGAGCGAAACTTCCCAGATCGCCCGATATTGTCGATATTTTAGCCAAGCCGTTGAGCGCGGTGGTTGCAAACGGGCCAGCAGGCTGTTCCAGACCATCCGGAACCGTGCCCGCCTCAAATCGCGTTTGGCCAGCCAGACGCAGTCGGCAGGAGGATAATGTTTCTGGCGGAACAGGATTAGACCGCGGAGTTTCCGTGCGGAGGATCCATAGGGGTCGTGGAGGTCTTCACTCGCGCCGCCGATATGTTCCACGGTGACCTTGGAAATATGCCCAACCTCAAAGCCCAGCTCACGCATCCGCAGACAAAAATCCGTTTCTTCGCTGTAAAGGAAAAAATCCGGGTCGAAACCTCCAAGTTTTTCATACAGTTCCCGGCGAATGACCATGCTCGCGCCACCTACCCAGGCGATGCCGCCGGGGAGCTTCGAAAAATCGCGGGACACATGGCGCTGCCCGGGATACTCCGTCGCCGGCCGGCTTTCGTGGCCGCCATCGGAAGAGCGCAGCACGGTTCCGGCCATGCCCCAGCGCGGATTGGCCTCCATGCTCTGGCAAAGTTCCTTCAAAGCCCCGGCATCATCGAGCCGGGCGTCCGGGTTGAGCAGATAAATGTAGCGACCTTTGCTGGCAGCAAAACCAAGGTTGTTGCCGCGGCCGAAACCAAGGTTTTCCGGGCTGGCAATCGCCTGGATTTTTTGTCCGAACTTTTTCAGTTCGGCCAGCGTGCTGTCCTGGCTGGCGTTGTCCACGACCAACACCTCGAAACCGACACCAGCCTGCTTAAGTAACGAATCCAAGCACAGGGAAATCTGCCCGGCGGAATTATAGGTTACAATAATGATGCTGATTTCCACGGTTTTCTTATGCGAGCAAGAGATACAGGTTTCAGGATTCCGAAGTCAAGCGGCATCGCCCGGCCCCAAAAATTCTCGCATGCCGTGCCTGTGACAGACATAATTCTTCTCTGTGATATCTTTTCTACGTCAGATCTGGGGTTTCGTCCACCCGTATCGTGGGCGTTTTTTCCTGGGCCTGTTGTGCGGTATTTTTTACGGTTTTGCCAACGGCCTCCTCATCGGCACCGTACGGGTGGTCGTCCAATTGGTGTTTGAGAATGAGGTCGACCTCCATCAAAAACTGGAGGCGGCCCCTCATTGGATTCAACCTGTGGCAAGCCGTTTGGCTGACCTCATTCCAGAGTTTCATGCGCCGCCTCCAAACGCTTTATTCAGTTGGGCGCTGATCATCGGGGCGATTCCAGCCATCATGCTGCTGCGCAACCTGCTTCAGTACCTCAGCATTTACCTCACGAACTGGTCAGCCATGCACGCCATTGCTGATATTCGCACCAAACTGTTTAGCCACTTGCAAAACCTTTCCCTGGGCTTTTTTAATCGCGCAAGTACCGGCGATTTGATCGCCCGCATCACGAATGACACGCAGGTCCTCTACAGCATTGTCGGCACTTCGTTTGCTTCGGTCGTCAAGGATCCCATCACCATTTTCGTCCTGCTGGGTTACCAGTTGGTGACCAATACCACGCTGACGCTGATCTCGATCGTGGTGTTTCCGGTCTGCGTTGTACCAATTATTATTTTCGGGCGCAAAGTCCGCAAATCCGCCCGCGCTGTCCAGAGCTACAACGCGGAACTCACCAACCTGATGCATGAATCCTTCACCGGTAACCGCGTCATTAAAGCGTACAATCTGGAAGAGACCGTGAGCGCCGAGTTTCGTGCCACCACCAAAAAGTACGTGGGGCAGCTCATGCGGGTGGTGCGGGCGAACGAAATCCCCAGCCAACTCATGGAAATCTTTGGCGCACTCGGCATCGCCCTGGTTTTTTTCTATATCCAGCATGCCATGCAGTTCCTGCCTAAGGCCCAGCAGCCGAAAGAGGCCGACTTCCTGACGTTCGTCCTGACCATTGTCATGATTTATCCCCCGGTGAAATCATTTACCCGTTTGCACAACCAGGTCCACCAGGCCCGGGCCGCCAGTGAGCGGGTTTTTGAGCTGCTCGCCATGAAAAATTCGGTGCCGGAACCCGTGCAGCCAAAGATGCTCTACGCTGCCAACGCCGATATCGTTCTCGAAAATGTGGAGTTTAATTACGGTGAAAAGACGGTGCTGCACCGGATCAACCTGAGCATCAAAGCCGGCCAGTTGGTGGCTCTGGTGGGAGCCAGCGGATCCGGCAAAACCACCATCGCCAATCTTCTGTTGCGCTTTTATGACCCAACCCACGGCACGATCAAGATCGGCGGCGTGGATTTGCGCGATGTGCCGACGCGCGATCTCCGCAACCAGATTGCCGTCGTTGCCCAGGAAAACATATTGTTTAATGATACCATCCGCCGGAACATCGAGCTTGGTCGCCTGGGCGCGTCGAACGAGGAAATCATTGCCGCAGCCAGACATGCCTACGCTTACGATTTTATCATGGAGAAACAACAGGGCTTCGACACCGTCATCGGCGAGAAGGGAGTCTCTCTTTCTGGAGGGCAACGCCAGCGTCTGGCCATCGCCCGCGCTGTGTTGAAAGACGCACCCATCCTGATCCTTGATGAGGCCACCAATGCGCTCGACACGGAGTCCGAACGTGCCGTGCAATCGGCCTTGGACGAGTTGACACGCGGCCGAACCACAATTTGCATTGCGCATCGGCTTACCACCATTCTTCACGCAGATTTGATCGTGGTTCTGGACCAAGGGCGTATTGTGGAATCTGGTCGGCATGATGATCTGGTCAAGCGCTCCGGGGTTTATCAGAAACTTTACGAACTGCAATTTGCCTCGTGAGCCCGCGGCCCGAAAAAATCCTGGCCTTACAATTCAAATACTTCGGAGACGCTGTCTTGATGACGCCCGCGCTTCGAGCTCTGCGGGAACACTACCCGCAGGGGCAACTCCATCTCCTCGTGCCCGCAGAAATGGCCCCTTTGTTCCAACAGCTTTCGTGGCTGGACCGCGTTTGGTCGATGCCGCGGCGTCGGGGCAGCGCCAACTTGCGCGAAACGTGGCCGCTGATCCGGGCACTGCGGCGAGAACGTTTTGACCGGTGTGTGGATTTTGCCAGCAACGACCGGGGAGCGATCTTAAGTTGGCTCAGTGGCGCCCGCCGCCGGTTGGGCTGGGCCGAATCTGGAGGTTTTTTCGGGCGAAAGCTGCTTTACACCGAACGAGTGGCACCCTCGCCAGAATTGACTCATGAATCCATCCGTCTGGCACAGCTCCTGTCAGGCTGGCAGATTCCTGCACCTACATCCTTTGAATCGGAAATTCGCCCCGATCCGGCCCGCGCGGAAGAGGCCAGGAAAATTCTTCCGGAAACGGGGGCAATTATCTGCCACGTCGCTTCCAGTCAACCGAAGAAGGAATGGGCAACCGGGGCGTGGGCCGATTTTTATCGCCTCGCGACCGCCGCCGGTTACACGGTGGTGTTTACGACCGCGCGTGGCGAACGCGAAGCCAGCCTGATGAACGAATTGCGACAACTGGTGCCGGCCGCCCGGATCTTGCCGGAAATTCCTGATCTGGCATTGTTTCTCGCCGTGCTTAGCCGGGGGGCAATATTTATTTCCGGCGACACCGGTCCGTTGCATTTTGCGGCCGGTTTGGGTCTGCCAACCATTTCGTTGTTCGGCCCGAGTTCGCCCTTGCGCTGGGCTCCGTTTGGGGCACGACATCAAGCTCTGAGTGGTGGCCCCTGCCACTGCGATGGGCATTTTCCCATCTGCCTTTCATCGCGCCATTGTCTTGCCGGCATTCCCGTGCAACGAGTTGTTGCCGCCATGCCGAAGTAGTTTCGACCTGGATGAACATCCGTTTCTTGCTTCATCTCCACTTCGCGGGGTAAATTACTGCGATGTCGTCGCACGCTGATTTTGTCCACCTCCATTTGCACACCGAGTATTCGCTGCTCGATGGTGCCTGCCGTCTGGACAAGTTGGTGGAGAAGGCGCATGAACTGAAATTTCCCGCGCTCGCGATCACCGATCACGGCGCCATGCACGGGGTCATCGACTTTTACCGGGCGGCGCTCGATAAAGGCATCAAACCAATCGTCGGCTGTGAGGTCTACGTTGCTCCCGGCTCGCGGCTGGAGAAAAAATCCGGAAGCAGCACCCGGGACCTTTATTACCATCTTGGCCTGCTCGCGCGCGACGAGACGGGCTACAAAAACCTGATCAAGCTGACCACGGCGGCACATCTCGACGGTTATTACTATAAGCCGCGGATCGACAAGGAGATTCTGGCTGCCCACAGCGAGGGCCTGATTGCCATGTCTGGCTGTCTCGCCAGCGAAATCCCTGATTTGATCATGAAAGACCAGATCGACAAGGCGCGCTCGTCGGTGGATTGGTTTCGGCAAACGCTCGGCGCGGAGAATTTCTACCTTGAATTGCAAAATCACGGTCTGGCCGAGCAGGCCAAGGTAAACCGGCAGCTGATCCAATTCGGCAAGGAATTCGACCTCAAGCTCGTCGCCACCAACGACGTTCACTACATCAACAAGGGCGATTCTCATGCGCACGACTGTCTGGTCTGCATCGGCACCCAGGATTTGCTGAGCAACCCCAAGCGCATGGGCGCCGGTTATGTGCCGGAACAATTTTTCCTCCGCAGCGCCGAGGAAATGAAGGCGCGCTTTGCCGAAACGCCAGACGCGGTCAAAAACACGCTTGAGGTGGCCGAGAAATGCAACCTCGACATCAAGTTTGGCCAATTGCATTACCCGGTTTTTCATCCTCCCGAACATTTCACGCGTGAGGGATTTTTGCGCAAGTGGCTGGCCGAGGGCCTTTTTACCCGCTACACGATTCATGCCCAGGCGGAGGGGAAAGAATTCGTCGTCACTGGCGTTGATAACCCTGCGCGACTTCCCACCTATCAACCACCGGCTGCTGACTTCCAGGCGGAAGCATCCAGCGGGAATCCACAGCCGGATGCCGCAGAATTGCTCAAAGATCCCGCCGTCGCTGCTGCGGTCAAGACGGTCATTGACCGTTTGCAGCTCGAACTTGGGGTCATCGAAAAAACCGGGTTTATCTCCTATTTTCTGATTGTCGGCGATTTTATTCGCTACGGTCGTAGCCAGGGTATTTCCTGCGTGGCGCGCGGTTCCGCCGCCGGTTCGATCGTGACCTACTTGCTGGAGATTGCGAACGTGGACCCCATCCGCTACGGGCTGCTGTTCGAGCGCTTTTTGAACCCCGAGCGCGTCAATCCACCGGATATCGACATCGATTTTGCCGACGATCGACGAGCGGATGTCATCGAATATGTCCGCAAAAAATATGGGAACGATTCCGTCGCCCAGATTATCACGTTTGGCACGATGGGGGCGAAGAGCGTGGTGCGGGATGTCGGCCGCGTGATGGGACTGGCGTATGGAGACTGCGACCGGCTGGCCAAGATGATCCCGACTGACCTGAAAATGGATCTGACGAAGGCGCTCAAGCAGTCGGCGGATCTCAAGCAGGCTTACGAGAGCGAGGAAGTCACCCGGGAGTTGATCGATACCGCAATGATCCTGGAGGATCTCACCCGCAATGCCAGCGTCCACGCGGCGGGTGTCGTCATTGGCGATCAACCGCTGGTGAACCTGTTACCGCTGAAGCAGGACGAAAATGGGACGCTGGTCACGCAATACGCGATGAATCCTGTCGGGGACCTGGGTCTGCTCAAAATGGATTTTCTTGGGCTCAAAACCTTGACCGTCATCCGCAATACCTGCGAGATGGTGAAGCAGACCCACAAAATAGAAATCCCAATCGATAACCTGCCGCTGGACGACAAGAAAACTTATGATCTTTTGAATCGGGCGGAAACGCTGGGGGTGTTCCAGTTGGAATCCGGCGGCATGCGTGATCTTTGCAAAAAATTTCAGATCAGTTCCGTGGAACACATCACGGCACTCGTTGCCCTGTATCGTCCCGGTCCCATGGACCTGATTCCGGATTTCATCAAACGACGCCACGGCGAGATTGAGATCAAATATGAGCACCCTTTGCTCGAACCCATTTCCCGCGAGACCTATGGCATCCTGATTTACCAGGAGCAAGTGATGCAGGCGGCGCAGTTGCTGGCCGGTTATTCGCTTGGCAAAGCGGATTTGTTGCGGCGGGCGATGGGCAAGAAAAAAGTCGAGGAAATGCAGAAACAACGTGATTCATTTGTCAAAGGCTGTGCCGCGACAAATAAAATCCCGGCTGCCAAGGCCAACCAGATCTTCGATTTGCTCGAAAAATTCGCCGGCTACGGTTTCAACAAATCGCATGCCGCCGCTTATGCCATCGTTGCCTACCAGACCGCTTATTTGAAGGCGAATTATCCGGTGGAGTTTTTCTGCGCCATGATGACCAATGACATGGCCGCCTTGGAAAAACTGGCTGAATATATTGCCGAGGCGAGGCAATTTGAAATCGAAGTGCTAGGACCGGATGTCAACGAAAGCGGTGTCTATTTTGCACCGGCGCGGGACGGCAAAGCCATCCGTTTCGGGTTGGCTGCCATCAAGGGCGTCGGGGAAGCGGCCGTGGAGGCCATTCTCAAGGCGCGCAACGGTCACGGAAAATTCAATACCCTGGCCGAACTTTGCGAGCACGTGGATGGTCGTTCACTCGGGCGCAAGACCCTTGAGGCCTTGATCAAGACCGGCGCCTGCGATTGCTTTGGCCAGACGCGCGCCACGCTGTTTTCCCAGATCGAGCGTACTCTCCAGCGCGCGGCCAGCATTCTCTCCGACAAGCAAAAAGGCCAGACTTCATTATTTTGTGCGCTCGAAGAGAAAAACCAGGTCATGCCTGAGGCCCTGAGTCAGTTGCCGGAATGGCCGCAGCACGAATTGCTCACTCACGAAAAGGAACTGCTAGGCTTCTACGTGACTGGCCACCCACTGACACCGTTCGCGCCGATTCTGGAAAAATATACCCTCACCACCACTGCCAAACTGGCCGAAATCCCCAACCGCAGCCTGACGCGGATTGGTGGCATGATTGCAGCCGCCCAGCACGGGTTTTCAAAGAAAAGCGGTAAACCCTATTCGATGGTGACCCTCGAGGACCTGGAGGGGTCGGTGCAGATGCTCGTGATGAATGAGCATGAAAAATTTCGTCCGTTACTCGAAGTCAATCAGGCGATTCTCGTGGTTGGCGAGGTCAGCACCAGCGAGGATAAACCGAAGATTTTCCCGCAGGAGATCATGCCGCTGGCTGACGCACCGAAAAAGTACACCAAACAGGTGCACTTGCGTTTGAGTTCTGCTCATCTGCAACCTCGTGATCTCGAAGCCCTTCGCGATCTTTTGGCGGCCCACCCTGGCAAGTGCCCTGTGTTTCTGTGTTTCAAACTGCCGGGCGGCGAAATGGTGTTTATCGAAACCCACGAACGATGTGCGGTAGCTCCCTCACTGGAGTTGGAACACGAGGTCAACAAAATGCTCGGTGAAAAAACCTATTATGCCAAAGTGGACATGAGTCTGCCGGAGCGCCAGAAGCGGAGTTGGGAACGAAAGACGGATTCCGACAATGATGAATAAAGTCCTTTGCCCGCAAGTTAGCGGCCACGCAAAGGCATCAAACCAAAATGAAGGGAAAGCCAGATTGGCAGGGCGAAGAGCACTATCACGAACAGCCGCTCCCAAGTCCACACGATATAATGCGCCTGGATTGGAAATATGACGATCATGAAATAATTGGCGAACCGGGTGTGGCCAATAAACCGCCAATGCCGCGGGAATTTTTTCCGCAGGCCGCTGATTAACGCTACTACGCCCAGCACGATCACCAGCATCGTCACAATCAGATTGACCCCCGGCAGCGCCCCCAATGAGAGTTCCCGCCAGCCCGTCCGGTGTGGATGGAAGTAAGGCCACAGCCATTGGGCCCCGGCCCAAATAAAACTGAATCCAGTTTGCAGTGAGGTGCGAAAGTTCGCTTTGTCAGCGGTCAATTCATTCAGCAATAAACCAAAATACAAGGGCACAATACCCCAGACCAGGCTTACGTGAAGGAAGGGAGTGCGGATTAATCCAGCAAACTCGTGCCAGTGGTAACTCAGCATGGGCGTTTCGCCACGCGGCAAGAATCATTTCACCGCCGCCCAGACGCGGTGAACGTCGTCGTGTTCGTCGAGTTCGTGCAAGAATTCGCCAACTTCATTTAGCTGTGCCTCGCCAAGTTCCGGAAATTGCTTTGGGACATAACCCATTTCGCTGGTGACCACCGTCCAGCCATTCTTGGCAAGCCATTGGGAAACAGCGTGAACTGCCGTGCGGTCGCAAATGAATTTTGCCCCGGCGGCGACTTCGGGGATGTCGTCGTTTTGGGCGTGGGAAAGCGATTCCACCTCATTCGCCCCGGCCTCAATGGCCGCGGCCTCGCGGTCAATGTTCGCGTCCGGATGGTGCGCTTCCACGAGTCCTACGTGATCAAACAGAAATTTATTGCTGCCGGCGGTGGCCAACTGGCCTTTCTTGAATAACACGCGGATTTCGGGCGCGGTCCGGTTCACGTTGTCGGTATAAACCTCAACGATGACTGGCACATTATGGGGGGCGCGGCCTTCAAATACCACGTGGTCCATGATGAGCTTCTCATCGCCTATGCCGGCGCCTTTGTTGATTGCGCGCTGGATTGCGTCCTTGGTGACGCTTTCTTTCTTTGCCTTTTCAACGGCGGTAAACAGCCGGGCGTTCATCGCCGGATCAGGGCCGCCCATCTTGGCGGCGACCGAGATTTCACGAACCAGTTTGCCAGTCGTGCGACCTTTTCTCAGGCCGGCGACCAGCCGTTTTGCATGCAGCCATTGGCGTCCCATGCGGAAAAATTAGCAAACCCGCACCTGAATTTCAAATTAGCTTTGCGCCTATTTGCCGATGCCCACAGGGTGGGAGTCAGGACGGGAAGTGGAGAAAGCTGGTGGCAGGCGACCCGTGCAGGACTACCAATCCTTGATCGGATGCGAGCTGTCTTGCGGCTTGCCCTGCGGTTTCATAACCAGGACTTGTTCATCGTTCTTCTGTTGATCCAGCAATCTCTTGGCCTCTTCGGGCGTCATGCGTGCCATTGCTGCTGCCTGGGCTTGGTCGTTGGTTTCCCCGGCATTCTGCTGGTCCTTATTTTCATTTGCCGGATTAGCCCGTGCCTGGTTTTGCTCGTTTTGCTGGTTTTTTTGCGCAGAGTTTTGCTGCTGCTGTTGTTGGGATTGGTTTTGCTGGTTTTGCTGCTGTTGGTTTTTTTGCTGTTGTTGTTGCTGCTGTTGTTGCTGCTGCTGTTTCAGCAATTCGTAAAGTTTTTTGAGATGGTCGTCGCCCGGATATTGCTGCAAACCAGTTTGAACCGTTTTCAATGCCTGCGGGATATTGTTGGAAAGATAGGAATGGGCTCCGTCGTTGAAGAAATCATCGGCGGTCAACCATTGTGCTCGTGCGCCTGGCAGCAAAAACAGCAGGCTAAGGCTGGCTAGGAGTAACAATCGCATCGATATCCTTTAGTTTTTTGACATAGTCCTGAAACTTTTTGTTCGCAATCGGGTTTTTTAGGCTTTCCAGAATTTCCAGTGCCCGGTGGTATTCATTGCGCCGCACTTCCTCATCCGCCATTTGCTTGGCGCGACGCATGGCTTCGCGCAGCTCGACGATTAAGTTAAGCTGCTGTTGAACAAAAGCCAGGTTGTAGGCAGCGTCGGCATCATTGGTGTTCAATTGGACTGCGTGCGAGTAACTTTGGGTCGCCTCCTTCCAGGCTGCTTCGACATTGTCCAGGCTCTCCGAGCTTGGTTCAAACTTAAGTTCCCCGATTCGGTATTGCGTATTCCCCAAATTATAAAGTGCTTGCTGTTGCAATTTGAGATCCGGTGCGGCGGCCACAATCTTGAAATCATTGAATGCTTCGTCAAAATTCGTCGCCCGATAGGCCGATGCCCCGGCATTAAAGATGTAACGCAAATCGTTTGTGTGGTGCAGTGCCAGGTCTTGGTATTCCGCCAATGCGTTTGTGAAATTCCCTGCGCGATAGGCACGCAACGCATCCGATGGACCGGCGGACGCGTGGTTTGTCGCAAAGCTTAAAGCAAACAGGATCAGCGCCGCTGGCCATGCGCCAGTCGCGACTGCGGACCGTTGCAGTTCCCGTTTGCGCTGAGGCAGAAGGATTTCCAGTATCAATAGCCCGATCGCAATTCCGAGCGGCCAGTAATACTGCTGGTGGTAACGCCGGATCAATGCCGATTTGACCTCCGACGTTGGAAGTGGTGCGAGCCCACGCTCGTAAAGCACGTCCATTGTACCCGCGCCGCGCAGCGGAAGATAAAACCCGCCAGTAATCTTCGCAATCTGCTGAAGCAGAGGCTCGTTCAAATGCGATTTCAGCACGTTCCCATTCTCGTCGCGGACATAGTCCGAATTACCATTGGCATCGGTGACACGGATCAAATCCCCCTCCACAGTGCCAACACCAACGGTGAAGATTTTTAAACCGGCTTTGGCGGCGTTTTGGGCGGCTGCGAGAACATCACTTTCGTTCACGTTATCCTCCCCGTCCGTGAAAAGCACCATGGCTCGATGATGACCGGTTTCCTTGAAGGCGGTGAGTGCCTCGTTGATGGCCGTTGCAATCGCCGTGCCGCCCTCGGGAATCGCGTTTACGTCCAACTCCTGCACACTTTGTTGAAAGACCGTGTCGTCGGTCGTCAGCGGGCATTCGAGGAAAGCATCACCCGCGAAGGCAACCAAGCCGAGACGGTTCGCCCCGGAACGCTGCATTAATTCCAGCGCTGCCAGCTTGGACCGTTCCAGCCGGTTGGGGGCGATATCTGTCGCCAGCATCGATTTTGAGGTGTCAATGGCCACCACCACATCCAGGCCGTTTTGTTGAACCTCTTCGAGGTCATAACCGTGCTCTGGTTGCGCGAGGGCAATCATCAGGCATGCTACCGCCAGAATGATGAGTGCGAAGCTCCACTTCCGTCGCGTCGATGAAATGCCTACCGTCAACTGTGACAACAAGCGGGCTTCAATGAATTTCGCCAGTAGTTTTTGCCTCTCTCGTTCACGCCACCAAAAGAACAACGCGAGCAATGTGGACGAGACCGGCAACAGACATAACAGATAGGGATGCTCGAAGCGTTCGAGCAACCAAAGGAGCAACGCAAGCAGCGCAGATAGCACCGGCAACAGCCAAAACAGAGTGGAATTCTCGGATCGCATTTTTAGGTTGGGTGGTTCACGGCAGCCTCCGCAACAACGTTTGCCCCAGCAAAATCTCGACTAGAAGTACCAGCAATCCACCCGCCACAGCCCAGGGGAACAATTCTGTGTATTGAGTGAACTTGTTGACCACGGCTTCGGTTTTTTCCAGTTTGTCGATCTGGTCGTAAATGGAATTCAGTTTTTCGGAAGTGTCGGCACGATAGAAAACCCCGCCGGTCATTTCCGCTATTTTTTGCAGCGTCTCATCATCCGGCAGATAGCCGGGCGGCAATCCCATTTGCTGCACGATCTCGCGGTTGCCCAGTCCGATGGTGTAAAGTTTCACATTCAATGCCTGGGCGGCTTCCGTTGCTGTGATCGGGTCAATCTTGCCGGAGTTGTTTCCCCCATCAGTCATTAGGACAATGATTCGGCTCTTGGACTTCAAATTTCTCAGTCGGTTTAAGGCGGTCGTCAGTCCATCGCCAATCGCGGTAGCGTCTGAATTGATCGTGCCGATCTCCAAACGCTCAATGTTCTGCAGGAGGTAATCATGGTCCAAGGTCATGGGTGAGGCGATAAATGATTGTGCCGCAAAGACAACCAGTCCGATCCGGTCATCGGGCCGCTCGTTGACAAATTTTTTCAAGACCGCTTTGGCCAGCTGAAAACGGCTGACGGGCTGACCGCTCACCTCGTAATCCTGCGTGTTCATACTGCCCGACAAGTCGAGAGCGACAACAATATCAATGCCGCTGGCTTTGACTTCCGTGGTGCTTTTGGAAGAGCGCGGTTCGGCCAGGGCGAAAATAAACAGGGCAAGGGCCAGCCAGCGCAACGCCGCCAGAATATTTCCCGCCCGGGATCGTCGCGCTTGCGTCAGACCCGCCACCAGTTTGACCGACGAATATAAAAATGCCGGGGGTGAACCACGCCGTCCCTTCAGCCAAGCCAGCAACGGCAGCAAGAGTTCCAAGGCGAGGAAATAGCGATGCCCGAAAGTCATTTGACCTCCTCGGTTTCCCGGTCTGCACCGTTAGTAGATGATTCAGGTTCGGTTTCCTCCACCAATTTCAGCGCTGAATGGTGCAAATCCACCAATTCACTTTCACCAGGTTCATACTTAGCAAATTTCACCAGGTCGCAGCTTTCCAGGAATCGGCCCAAACTTTCTTTTTGTTCGCCACCCAGCAAATTGGTGTTTTGCAGCTCTCTCAAGAATTCCTCGGTGGTCCGCTCCGGAGCTCGAAAGTTGAAGCGTTCCTCCAGGTAAAATCGAACCGTATCCGAAACCAGAATGCAAAATGGCTTGGGTTGCGACAGCAGCGCCAAAGCTTCGGCCAATTTCTGCCTGGCGCGAACATGTGCGGGAATGGGTGGAGGCAGATTGACCGGTTTGTCGTGCTGTTGAAAATGACGCCATACCAGCCAGAGTAGGAACAAAACCAACAACGCGCCCAACGTCCACCAAAGCCAAGCCAGACCTTCAGAAATCTCCATCGGCGGCTTGATATCGTGGATGTCGTTGATAACAGCGGCTGTTTGATTGGTTGGCATGAATCAGGGGTTGATGAATAGACTTTTCACGCGCGCAGCCGGCGTTTCTCCCGGCTTTCAAAGAATTTGCCCAGCGTTGCCCCGTACGCTTCGTCGGTTCGCAATTGTATCGAGTCAATGCCTGAGGCGCGAAACTGCCGCGCCAGTTCCACGAGGAGTTTCTGCTGACGCAACGCGAAAGCATCGCGGCTTGCGCCGGCATTGGTGTTTACTTCCAGGATTTCGCCGGTTTCGGCGTCTTCCAATACAATTCGGCCTAGAGCGGGTAATTCCAGTTCGTGCCGATCCGTGATTTGGACGGCCACGACATCATGGCGCCGGTTGGCGATCCGCAGCGCGGTTTGCTCCGGCTTGGAGAGGGTCGAGCCTCCATCCGGCGAAATAAAATCCGAGATGACGGCACAGATCGATTTGTGTGGCAGGACGCGCCCCATGAATTCCAGCGCCTGCACCAGACGCGTGCCTCGCCGTTTGGGCTCAAAGTACAAGACTTCCCGAATGACCCGCAGCACATGGCTGCGTCCCTTGCGCGGCGGGATGAATTTCTCCACCTCGTCCGTGAACAACAGCAAGCCGACCTTGTCGTTGTTGCGGATGGCAGAAAAGGCGAGCACGGAAGCGATTTCCGCGGCGAGTTCCCGCTTCGACTGCGTGCGGGAACCAAAGAGTCCTGAACCGCTTACATCCACCACCAGCATCAGGGTCAGTTCGCGCTCCTCGACGAACTTTTTGATGAATGGATGATTCATGCGCGCGGTGACGTTCCAGTCAATTGAGCGCACATCGTCGCCCGCCTGATATTCGCGGACCTCGTCGAAATTCATACCCTGGCCCTTGAAGACAGAGTGATATGCGCCTGCCAACGTCTCCGTCACAATGCGGTTCGTGCGCAGCTCAATCTGCCGGATTTTTTTAAGAATCTCGCGGGGAATCATGCGTCAATTAAATACTCCCATCGTCCCAAAACGAATTATTCTGGATTTTTTTCCGTCGATTAAGCGCATGGAGTCATCATCAATGCAACTGCCAGTGGCTTTTGAATCACGGCACGGGAAGTTCATCAAAGATTTTCTGGATGATAAGTTCGCTGGTTTTTTCCTCAGCCTCGGCTTCGTAGGTGATGGCGACGCGGTGGCGCAGCACGTCCATGCCGATACTTTTGACGTCTTGTGGTGTTACATAGCCGCGGCCCTTGAGAAACGCGTATGCTTTGGATGCGAGCGTGAGCGCAATCGTTGCGCGGGGAGACGCGCCGAGCTGGATGAAATCCTTGACCGCGATTTTGTAGTGTTCTGGCTCGCGGGTGGCGCAAACCAGATCCACGATGTAATCCTTGACCTTGTCATCCACGTAGATGTCGTTGATGACTTCGCGCGCCTTCAGGATTTGCTGCGGCTCAACCACCGGGCTGGCGGTGGGGGTGCCGGAGGTTTTGGCCATTACTTCAAGAATCTGGCGCTCCTCGGTGCGTGTCGGATAGCCGATCTTGAGCTTGAGCATGAAGCGATCCACCTGCGCCTCGGGCAGCGGGTAGGTACCCTCTTGCTCAATCGGGTTTTGCGTGGCCAGAACCAGAAAGGGCTCGTCCAGCTTGTAAGTCTGGTCGCCAATGGTGACCTGCTTTTCCTGCATGGCTTCCAGCAGCGCGCTTTGTACTTTGGCGGGAGCACGGTTGATTTCGTCGGCCAGTACCAGGTTGGCAAACACGGGTCCTTTGCGCGTCGTAAACCCGCCGGATTGGGGATTGTAAATTTGCGTACCGATCACGTCTGCGGGCAGCATGTCCGGCGTGAATTGCAGTCGGGAGAACTTAACGTGCATGCAGTTGGCCAGTGATTTCACCGCCAGCGTTTTCGCCAGGCCCGGCACGCCCTCGAGCAGGACGTGACCATTTGCCAGCAGGCCGATAACCAGCCGCTCGGTCAGATAATGTTGCCCGACGATGACTTTTCCCAATTCATTAAAAAGCGGGTGGGTGAAGGCGCTGGCCTCTTTCACCGCTTCGTTGATCGCATTGATTCCGGTGCTCATATATTAGTTTTAACTATGTTGTGCGGACGAAACTATGACAAAAAGATTTCTTCTGTGTTCAACCAAATTAATTTTCAAGTCAGCCGCACTTATTGACGGAGTGGCGTCCATGGGGGAGTTTTCATCCATCCCTTGAGGCCAGACTCGCTAAATTTGTTTCATGCACCGGGCAGAACCTGTGCCTGGGTTTTGTTCAACCATCCGATCTTTCCGCTGGCATCCATGACCTGAACCCAGTCATCATGCCGGCTGATCACGGACAATTCGGCGCCATCATGCACGTTAAAAGCATCTTGAGCATCGTCGAAAGGGCCGCTGCGGGCAGTTGCCGCGGAGGAGGTGACCACCGCAATGGCCTTGGCAAAATGATTGGCAGCCTGCAAGGCTGTGGCCGCCCCCAGCAAGACCGTCAGGAGGACGCAGAGTGTGCTGGGGCTTCTCAACCTCGGTATCAGCGCGGGGCGGAGTTGGCGAAGCGTGTAAAAGCTCAAGGCTAGCCAAAAAGTGATGACTGTGAGCAGGGTCCATTCATTCAAACTCAATTGCCCAAGCCAGTCCTGCCAGCGGGACTCATGAACTGTTGAGCCTTGCACCTGATTGCGAACATAATCAAGGTTGGCGCGGATTTCCGCATCACGCGGAGCGAGCAATTCCGCCCGGCGGAACGCCGCGATTGATCTTCCCAGATTGCCAGCTTTGAATTCCGCGTTGCCGTAGTTGAAAAGTAGATTTGGCGAAGCACCAGCGGAGCTCAGGAGGCGCTCGTAAATACCTGAGGCGGTGCCAAATTTCCCCTCGGCGTAAAGCCGGTTCGCCGTTGAAAAGTCTCCGTTGACGTCAGCTGCCAACAGGTTGCCAGCGAATGTGCCAATCACCAACCAGACCAGCATCCGTCGGATTCCGGTCACGAGCCCGCGGCTTACGATGCCTGCTCCAGTCGGAATAAATACGCGTGCAATAAAGATCTTCATGGATGCAAATCCTTTAAATCACCAATGACTTTTTGAAATTGGGTGGCGACGGAATTTAGCTCGCTCGTGCCGCGCACAGGCGCATAACGCGCCTGGTTGCATAGCTGGAATAATTCGCGCAAGCCTTCGCGTGTGGCCGCCGGTGCGTTGCGCAAGAGGGAATGTTCATCAATTACATTTTCCGTGATGGCAGTGGCCGGACAATCCAGCCGTTCACCCAGTTGCTCCTGCAGCAGCCGGAAAAGTGTGGCGAAAAACTCATCCGGCTCGTTTGAAGCGGCAGATTGTTTCAGTTCAACCACACCTTTGCTGATGATTTGGGCCACCGCCAACTGCCGGCGCCGGCGCGGATTATTGGCTAGCGCGTCGGTGCGGCGCCGCCAGATCAAAGCCGCAAAAAACGCCAGAACTGGAAGGCTTTGCAACGCCAGAAAGCCCGGCTGCGAAACCAAGGGAGTTCCCGGTGGCCGCAGGCTGCCAATGTTTTCTTTGATGGGAAGAATGTCTGACTGCGGCTGGTTTTCCGTGGCGGTATTTTTCGATAAGGACGGCAATGGAGTCGATCCTGCCCCTTGAACAGCTATCGGGACCGCCGGCTGGCTTAGCGTGTGATACTGGCCGTCATCGGGATTAAAATAGGAAAACGAAAATTCCGGCCATTCATGGACATCCGTATTCTGGGGCGTGACGATCTCCTCAAAAGTCTTGGAGCCATCAAGTCCAAGCGGGCCGCCGGGTTCGGTTTTCACCGTGGGCGCAAACACCTTGAAACCGGGCAGGGAAGATTGGTCGGGCAGAGTGATCGAATCCAAAGAGCCATGGCCGGAAATTTGCACACGCACGGTGACCGGATCACCAACGGTCACGTTGGTCGGCCCTACACTGACTGACATGGTGAAGTTGCCAATCGCGCCCCCAAAATTCGCAGGTTTATTCAGATCGGGCAGGGGCAGGCTCTCAACGCTCACTGATTCGGTTGCCAGGGAAATTTGTTTCTGTTCCCCTTGATTGAAGAATTGCCGGAAAAACGGATCAGGCGCCTGCTGGTTTTGTGATGGCACGACGATCACTGCCAGAGCCGTGAACGGTCCCAGCGTCAATTGGCCGGTTTTTGTGGCCGTTAATACATAGGTGACGGGGGTGATAGAGTAATTGCGGTCACCGACGCGGGTGGTGGATCTTCCGCCTTGTGCGCTTTTGCCGATCAGAAAACCATCCACGTTCTGGCCGGTGAAATGGAAATTCGCCAGGTTTTCCACGTCGTCCCGCACAAACACCTGCAATTCCGCCGTTATTTGCTGGCCCGTGTAGATTTTTCCCGAAGGGAAAGCCAGCCGCATGAATACCGGCTCGCTGCCAGAATGAACCTCATCCGGTGTCGGGGCGTCCGGTTTCAGCACGGTCAATGTCAGGGGCTGCGAGGAAAGAGTTTGCCCTCCAACGTCAGCTGTAATGGCGGGAATTGTAAAGTGGCCGGCGCGCTGCGGCGTTAAGATGTAAGCCAATGTATAGGTTGAACTCGAGGCACCGTTGACCATCGTGAAACTGGTCGTGGTATTGGGACCGCTAATGTCCAAGCCGGGGACGTCGAAGGCAGGCGCGTCTTGCGGAGAACTCCCGTCAAAAGCAAGGGAAAGCGTCACCGTTTCGCCCAGCGTCATCGTATCACGGTCCAGCGAAGCCGTAAAACTCGCCCCCTTGACCGTGCACGCGCACAGGCAGGCTGCGAAAAACAACATCCACATTTTCGAAGTCAAACCCGTCATTTTTAATATGTCACTTCTGACAACGATAAGCAGAAAGTGTTCATGATTTTTATGGCCAAAGAAAGTCAAAAACCCGGCTGATTTTCCGTGCGTGGCGGTACCATTGTCTGGCATTTGCTGCCGGGCCGCGCTTATACTTCGGCGGATGAACCGGCTGGATTTTGGCAAATTATTTTCGGGCAGGGGTTTGACCTGCCTGATCCTGCTGCTGATTCTAGTCTTTAATTTTAGCCTGCGCTGGCGACTTCGCGACCTGCCGCTGGAACGGGATGAGGGTGAGTACGCTTACGCGGGGCAGCTCATTCTGCAGGGCATCCCACCTTATCAACTGGCGTGGAACATGAAGTTTCCCGGCGTTTATTTTGCCTATGCCGGTCTGATGTCGCTTTTTGGCCAGACCCCCCAGGGCGTCCATTGCGGCCTGATTCTGGTCACTTCTCTTAGCATCATGCTCATTTTTCTCATCGGCTGCGAGTTGATGGACGCCATCGGTGGATTGGTGGCGGCGGCCCTGTTTGCCGCCCTCTCTGCCATGCCTTACACCTACGGGCTCGCCGGCCATGCCACTCATTTCGTTGTTCTCTGCGCCTGTCTTGGAGCCTATGCCCTGCTGCGCATGGAAAAATCCCGCTCATTAATCTGGCCTGTTGTTTCCGGCCTCGCTTTCGGGACGGCCATTTTGATGAAACAGCACGCGGTTTTTTTTGTCGCTGCCGCTGGTGGCTGGCTGCTCTGGCGCTCTCGAATTGAAAACTCAAGAGGCTATCGCCACGCCGCTGTTTTCATTGTCGCCACGGCGCTTCCACTGTTGATCACCTTTATCGAGTTAGCCTGCGCAGGCGTTTGGGCGCGTTTCAATCAATGGACTATTCAATACGCTCGTGATTATGTTTCTATTTTTCCGATCAGCGCGGTCCCTTACCAGTTCGCTTCCTCCTTCAACCCCATTCTCGACGATGGTACTTGGGTTTGGGCTTTTGCTTTGGCGGGAATCGGGGTGGTCTTCTTGCCTGGGCCCTGCCGGCGCGCAGCCCTTTTTGGCACAGTTCTATTGCTCGCTGGTGCCGCGGCTACCGTTCCCGGATTCTATTTTCGCGGCCATTACTTCTTGATGGTCATGCCCGGAATCGCCCTGCTTAATGCCGCCCTCTTGCGCGCTATGGCCGGATTCATTCGGGAACGTGCGCCTACGCCTATTCTCAGAGTGGTCACGGTTTGTCTCTTCCTGGTGGCTGGAGGCGACCTGGCCGTGAGGAATGCCGAACTTTGGTTCGAATACTCACCCGCACAGATCAGCCATATTTTGTATGGCTACAACCCTTTTGCTGAATCTGCGGAAATTGCCCGCTACCTTGCCGCCCATACCCAACCCGCGGAAACCATCGCCGTGCTCGGTTCTGAGCCCCAGATTTTTTTCCTGGCTCATCGTCACTCGGCTTCCGGTTATATTTATCTCTACCCGCTGACTGAACCTCAGCCCATGGCCGCGGCCATGCGTTCGGATTTCTTCCACGAAATCGAGACCAATCGTCCCGCGTACGTTATTTACGTGAACACTTTGACTTCGTGGGTTTCCACCGTCGTCCCCGGTCAGGCCGGTAAGTTAATTGATTCCATCAATGACTGGTGGCAGCCGTACGCCCGGCAAAATTATCAGCTCGTCGGTCAGGTAGATATTGCTGAAGGTCAACCCTCGCAATTTTTCTGGGACGAACAAATGGGCAGCCGTACAAATACTGCAGATGCGACAATTTCAATTTTTCGGCGGAAGTAACGACTGTGCCAAAGAACTGTAATTTGGGGAAAGTTATACGGTCAGACTTGTCGCCCCGCTGCTGCGCAATTTTTCTTTCGGTTTCAAGCCGAAAAAGGAGCGCATCCGGGCCAACAGCTGACTGGTAAGTGAGGTTTCTTCGGCTGCGTGCGCAGGAATGTCTGCCTCCGCAATGGCTTGGGAATTGCGCAATTTGCGCGCCGTAACCGCCTGAGCGATCATTTCTGCCAGTTCAGGACGGCTGTGAATGAGTGCGGATATTGCATCCTTGGAGATTTCGAACACCAGAGCATCGGTGACGGCCACCACCATCGCGCTGCGCGGCTCGCCGGTCAGCGCGCTCATCTCACCAAAGAACTTGCCGGCGTGCAAACGGGCCACTCGAGTCGGCTGCTCACCCTCGTGGAGCGTAATCCGTACTTCGAGCAGCCCCTCACATAGAATGAACATCGAATCGCCATGATCTCCTTCTTGAATTAATGTGTCGCCCACGTTGAACAACCGCTCCTCCATTTGCCGTGAAAGTTCTGTGCGTTCCGACACGGTGAGGCTTTCGAATAGTTCAACGCGTCCGAGCAGCGCGACACGGTCTTCCAATGAATGGGCATCAAGCTGGCGCTGTGGTCGGGCCGCATGAAACACGTCTTGTTTTGGCGTGGCTGGCTGTAATCCGGCATGGTTAAGCTGGTCAAGCACTGCCTTCCAAACTTCGTGTTGCGCGCGACTGGGCGCCTTGAGTTCGTCGAAGGCCACTCCGCCTGGCCCGGCTTGGCGTGGATCCAAATAATACTTAAGCTTGTACTCCACGCCTTGCAACCCGATGCCCCGTATCCTTACGCTCGGTGCCGGGATTTCCAGGATTCCCGCCTTTCCAACCACACTGTGCATTGCTGCGTTCAAAACCCGCAACGCCCGTTCCGCCGGCAGATCAAAGTCAAGAAAAAGGGAAAGTTCGAATTCTCCCGTCGGCTCTGGCCTGGAAAAATTCGTCACGATTAACTCTCCCAGTTTGCCATTGGGAACTACTACTATGTTGCCCTCGTTCGTGAGCAGCCGGGTGGTTCGCCAATTGAGTTCTACCACCCTTCCGGTCGGGCCTCCAGCCAGCATGATGCAGTCCCCGATCTCGCAGGCCCGTTCAAAATGGACTGCCAGCCCGATGAAAATGTCCACGATGATATTGCGCAACGCCAGACCCAGCACAAGTGCCCCCACTCCCGATGCTGCCCAGAACGGTTCAATCGGCTGTTTGAACACCACGCCAACCACCCCTGTTACCGCCAGTCCATAAATAATGATCGCGGTTACATCCCGAAGCAGGCGCGGCACAGGTACGCGCCGGTTGAGCGGCTGCCAGAAGACAATACCCAGCAATCGGTTTATCAGGTAGGCCAAAGACAGCCAGATGCCGATGCCCAACGCATAAGGAAATATGCGCTTCACCTGCGCCGCCGTCGTCATGCCTAGCTGCACGACCAGTTCCTGCTGATAGAAGCTTGCGGTAATAAAAACCGCTGCCAGCAGGATCGGCATCCACAATTCGCTGAATAAAGGTCCGACCCGCTTCATAAGTTGCAAGCTTCAGCGGTTCGACGGTAACCGGAGACCAAATTCAAATCCGTCAGGCCCAGCGCGGATGGCCCTCCTAAATTGGACTGTGCCTGATATTTCCAAATATTCACTTTCCCGATTGTCAGGTAGTGACAATGACCGTCAAGGAGACCATTGTTACGATTTTGTGACAGCGTCCATCCCTATCGGTGGCTTGGAATGTGCTCACTTGCAACATGGAAAATGAATCGAGTGATCGAGCAGCTAGATTTTGTTACGTTTTGCCCACGGTTTCGTGACCGGGTGGTTGATGTACGAAATTATTATCCGCGCGCCTCGTGCCAAAAATCACGGCTCCACATACACAGGCATGCCTATCCACGAGAGTTTGAGCAGATATTCCGCATCCCAGTTCGCGAGCCGGAAACACCCATGTGATTCAGTTCGTCCGACTTGTTCGGGGCTCGGCGTGCCATGCATGCCGTAGCCTGGGCGGTCTAGACCAATCCATGCTATGCCAACAGGATTATTGGGTCCGGGCGGCAGAATTAATTTATGCCCCAGGGCTTGTAATTCTTCAGATTCTGGAAACAGCTCCGGGTTGACTGTGTAATTGGGGTGGGGGGCTATTACAATCACGTGCAGTTCCCCGATCGGCCGCTTCTCCACTTTTGCGGCAATGCTGCATGGAAAATGCGCGATCATATTCGACTCCACGTCAAATGCCTCCAAATATCTCTCTCCCAGGTGAATCATCACGTAAGCCGCCTTGTCCTGCGGCTCTGGATAGCTGACGTCAGGTACATGCAAAACGGTTCCGGGCGCAGGGGTGTTCCAGTTGACGCCCGGATTAAGTTTCTTGATCAGTGCCGGATTCGCGTGAGTTTTTTCCCCGACCAATTCCGATTCAGTTTCGTAAGCCAGCGAGGACTGTTGCGATTTGTCCAGCCAGGTTTTACCCAAAGGCTGTAGCCCGGCGAGGTCATTCGTGGTAATAACATACGTCGTAAAAATCGGCGCATCCAAAGTCAGTAGTGCGCGGGTATTCGTGTCCAGGTCACCGCTCTTCAGCAGACTTTGCGAACGCTGAAAGGCGGCCAAGGCCGCGCGGGATTGGTGCCCCATTGCCCCGTCGATTGACCCCGGCGAAATAGCCCTTCGCGCCAGGGCAATCTGCATTTCTAATGGGTTGCTAACCGGTCGGGGAAATTCGCCCGGGGAGGGCGGCGTTGACAAGGTCTCTTCAGGGCTCGCTGGTGAAGGGGGAAGAGGCGGAGGCAGGTTTGTTGGCGGCGAACCAATTTCCGGTTGGGATGTCGGAGCTGGCGCCGGCTGTGGTGGTGGCAAGGTTGCCACCAACGGAGCAAGTTTTTTGTGCCGCGACAGTTTGTGGCCGTGGTTTTGGTGATGCCATCCAAACCAGACAAGGCCGCCCGAAATCACTAGAACCAGGAGGAGCAGCCAAAACCGGCCGCCGGATTTACGGCGGCGTGTGGACGGGTTTTTGCGTGGCGACACGGGCATAATCTAATCGGTACCCACCTCGGGCCAAGGTTGAATTAGCCGATTATTCGCGCATCAACATTTCGTTATAGGCCGTGGCGATCTGATCCACCAGAGGCGAGGGGGCCACCGGTTCGCCGTCAAACGACACCACCGGCACGATTCCCAACGCGCTGTTCGTGATGAAAATACCCTCGGCATTCCGCAGCATCTCCGGCTTGATAACGCGTTTGTTGGTCGTGAGGCCCAGCGCCTGGCAGATTTCCAAAACCACCGCGCGGGTGATTCCCGGCAGGACGCCGCGACCGGTTGGCACCGTGCAAATTTGTTCGCGATAAACCCAGAACATGTTACCCCCGGCTGCCTCGGCCGCTTCACCGTTCGTGTTCAGGAGGAGCGCCTCATCGGCGCCTCGCGCTTCCGCTTCGCCTCGCGCAAGGATGTTCAAAATTCGGCTCGTGCTCTTGTAGGAGGAAATAGGGTCGCTTGCCGGTACGCGAAAAGGGGATGTGACCAGGCTCCACTGCAATGGTTCGTCGGGATTTGTCTCCGGCAGGAGACTCAACGTCATTGCTACGGTTGGTGTTCCGGCATTCTGCGGGGAATATCCGCGCGGTCCGGAACCGCGCGTTACCGTTACTCGCAGGATTGAATCGGGCTGTTGGTTGCGTTCAATCAGTTCAACGGCAAATTTTTGCAGCTCCTTTGGAGTGTAAGGAATTGTGACTTTTAGAAAGTCCAGGCCGCGCGTCATGCGTTCCAGATGCTGGGCCATGCGGAACGGGCGGCTGTTCACGACTCGCATCGTTTCGAACAGTCCGTCACCCAGCAAAAAACCGCGGTCGTTTATCGAAACCACCGCCTCGCTTTCAGACAAAAAATTTCCGTTGAGGAAAACAATCATGGAAAACCTGATCCTATTAAAATACTTATAACAACAAGGCGGAACCCCTGCGAGCAGAAAATTTCATGCCGGCAGACAGGCAGGCCGCCACCCAAATGAAGCAATCTTGAAGCCAGTGTCTCTTCGATTCTGGTTTTTGATCTCTTTCTGCCCTGCTTATCCTTTCAGCAACGAAAGGAAAGGCGGGTTTTTATGGGGCGCAACGCCCGCAAAGAGGACTAAGCGGTGCGCCGCGTCTACATGAACCCGCCTTTCGTGCATAAAAGCCAATCTCAGGGGCTCTGCCGCTTGTTTCAATACCCCAACGGGGTTATGTTGCACACATGAGCGACGACTCGACCTTTGTTCACGAGGATCCCTGGCGCATTTTCCGCATCATGGCGGAGTTCGTGGATTCCTTCCAGACGATGTCGCAGGTCGGGGAGGCGGCAACCATTTTCGGCTCGGCTCGGACCAAGCCGAGTGACCCTTATTATCGGGCGGCCACGGCCATCGCCAAGGGGTTGGCACACCATAATATTGCCGTCGTCACGGGTGGTGGACCGGGTATCATGGAGGCTGCCAATAAGGGCGCTGCCCATGCCGGAGGAAAATCGGTCGGGCTCAATATCGAACTGCCTTTCGAACAAGCCAGCAACCGGTATTCCAATGTGCCCATTCATTTTCATTATTTTTTTGCGCGCAAAGTCTGCTTCGTGAAATACAGCCTGGGTTTTATTTTCATGCCGGGTGGCTTTGGCACACTCGACGAGTTTTTCGAAGTGCTGACGCTGGTCCAAACTCAGCGCATTCCACGTTTTCCCCTCATCCTGTTTGGCAGCGATCATTGGAAAGGTCTCCTCTCTTGGATGAAATTGCGCCTCGAAAAGCACAAACTCATCAGTCCCGGCGATCTTGAGTTGGTGCAACTGACGGATGACGTCAATGAGGTGGTTAAAATCATTCTCGATTACGAGCGCCGCGTGGGGCACCCGGGTACAATGCTCAAGGCCTTCGCTTGATTTGAACCTTTAACTGTGAAAACGGTCTCTATAAACAAAACTGAAATTTAATCTGTGCAGATAACCATGAAAAATGCCTCGGTTGGAATCGTCCTCGTTGCCGTCGCCGCGTTGGTTGCGGCAAAAGTATTGCAACGGCCCGCGGATGCCTCGCCCCCGGCGGATGTCAATGTCACCCCATTCAATCCAACGAATATGTCCAATTTTCAAAAACCTGATCCCAAGGAACTAAAACAGAAACTGACTGCAGAGCAATATGCGGTCACCCAGGACGCGGCCACTGAGCCGCCTTTTCAGAATGCGTTCTGGGATAACCATGCCCCCGGTATTTACGTGGACATCGTTTCCGGCGAGCCGCTTTTCAGTTCCCTCGATAAATTTGATTCCGGTTGCGGCTGGCCGAGTTTCACCAAACCGGTTGACGACCAAAAGGTGGTCGAGCGCGGTGATAATTCGTTCGGCATGGAGCGAACCGAGGTCCGTTCGAAGACCGCAAATTCGCATCTGGGCCATGTGTTTGATGATGGTCCGGGACCGACGCATCAACGTTATTGCATCAACTCCGCCGCGCTCCGGTTCATCCCGGTCGAAAAAATGGCCGCGGAAGGTTATGGTGATCTGCTGGAGCCGTTCATCAAGGCGGGACTCTTCAAGCCGACAACGGCAACCACCAACTCCCCGCCCAAGAATTGACTGGCAAAAGCGCAGGAACTTGATTTGCTGGCTTCTCGTAGTCAGTCATGCGCTCACTCATCCAGGAAATTCAGACTGGGCACACGCCCGAGTCACTCGTGGTCGCCTTGCGCCCCGGGGCACCGGCCCCCGGTGTGGTTCTGCTGCGGACTTCTCTGTTTGAATCTCCTGCCGGGCGTTATTCAATCGTCACTGCCAATCCTTTTCTCACTTTTCGTTCCTTTGGATCGAGGTGCGAAATCAAGGAGCCCTCCCCCTCGATCATGCGGCAGCAGTTTGGCAACCCCTGGCATTTGCTGGAGGCGCTCATGGCGCGTTACGAATTGTTGGAGGAAATTGATTTGCCGTTTCCCCTCGGCGGCGGCTTCGGGTATTGGGGATACGAACTCAAGAATTTCACGGAACCCAAATTGCCGCGCCGCGCGGTTAGCGATCTGGATTTGCCCGATTGCCAGGTGGGTTTTTATGGCAGCCTCGTCGTTTTTGACCATCATCTCGGAAAAACTTTTGTGGTGGCCACGGGACTGAGCGCCGACGGTTCACGCACTGAAATTCAGGCCAATGCCGAGTTAAAGTTTTGGCAATCACTATTGGCTGGCCCCCCGCCACCACTTGAGGGCCGGGAATCCGACCATAAGTTTTCGCCACCGACTGTCCCGGAACCGCCGACTGAGGCGAAGTCAAACCTTTCACGCGCCGAGTTTATTGCTGCCGTTGAGCGGGCGCAGCGTTATATCCAGGCGGGAGATATTTACCAGGTCAATCTTTCGCGACGGTTGATTGCTCCCGGCCTGTTTTCGAACTGGGAACTCTTTTACAGATTAACCGCCTCTTCCCCAGCACCTTATTCCGCTTTTTTGGATTGTGGCGAGTTTTCCGTGGTCTCTTCTTCGCCGGAACAATTTTTGCGCCTGAGCGGCTCGGCAATCATTACGCGTCCAATCAAGGGCACGCGCCCACGTGACCCGGATTCCACCCGCGACGCCCAACTTTCCTACGAATTGCAAACCAGTCCCAAGGAGCTCGCTGAACTGGTCATGATCACCGATTTGTTACGCAACGATCTCGGCAAAATTTGCGAGTTTGGTTCCGTGCAGGTGCCGGAACTCGCCCGGCTCGAAAAATTCGCACAGGTCCAGCATCTTGTTTCCACAGTGGAAGGCCGCTTGCGCCCGGGTATTACGCATTTCGCGGCCTTGGCCGCATGTTTTCCCGGCGGCAGCATTACGGGTGCCCCGAAGTTTCGCGCCATGGAAATCATTGATGAGTTGGAACCGGTCTCACGCGGCATTTATTGCGGCGCGATCGGTTACCTCGGCTTTAACCGTGAAAGCCAGCTTAGTATTGCCATCCGCACCGCTGTGTATGCGCAAGGAAACATCCATTTCAACACCGGAGCTGGCATTGTGGCCGACTCCAATCCGGCCGCTGAATATGAGGAAACCCAGGCTAAAGCGCGCGGCTTCCTGGCCGCCCTCGGAGTGGGCCGGACTCATCCAGAAAAGGTCTGAGATTCAATCGGGAGAAAAGTAATTCGTTCGCCTCCCGAAAGCAGTGGAGGGCTGACGAAAATTAAAGCACCTCGGTTCGGATCAGCTTGCCTCGGAGCATTAAAACCTTCGAGTATGATCGCAAAGACTCCCCCAATGGCCCGTGGGGGCCTCCCCACAAAAAACGGAGCAAGATTGCTCTTGCTCCTTTGGAATGGAGAGTTTGACTTGGATGCTGGTCAGCTGCAGCCGAGGCTTTCGCCGCAGTTCAAGCATTTGTAGCAGGCACCATTGCGGACCACCACATTTCCGCAGTTCGGGCAGGTAGGAGCATCCTGTTGATTCGTCAACATCTGGGTCAATTTGTTCGCGTGCGAAATGTGTCCATTGCCGTGACCCGTTTTCTCCGCGGACAAATCATTTTCCTCGGCAATCGGCAATTCCGGCACCGGACGGTTCACGCGTTTCTTGAACTCCTCAATTAGGCCGGGAATCGCGAGCTCGGGTTGTGAGCGGGCAATGTTGAGCCCTTCCCGATAGCCTGGAATGAATTGCAGGGCCAGCCAGCGGAAAACGTAATCGGTGATGGACGTGGCATTGCGGATCTCCGCGTTCTTGGTAAAGCCACTGGGCTCAAAACGCTGGTGGGCGAATTTGCGGACGAGAGCTTCCAGCGGCACGCCGTATTGGAATGCCATGCTGGTAAGCGTGCCGATACTATCCATCAAGCCACCAATCGTCGAACCTTCCTTCGCCATCGTGATGAACAATTCACCGGGCTGGCCGTCGTCGAACAGGCCGACAGTGAGGTAACCCTCGTGGCCGGCAATGTCGAATTTGTGAGTCAGCGCCTGGCGCGTATCCGTCAATCGACGGCGCAAAGGCTTGCCGGATTCACTCTGCAGCCGGGCCACTTCTCCTTCGAGTTCTTTCAGTCGCACCTCAAGGGCAACTGAGTCGAAAGCAGCCATCTTGGCTCCGCCGTCGTTGGTCTTTTTGGTGTTCAACGGCTGCGAACGCTTGGAGCCGTCGCGATAAATGGCGACACATTTCAAGCCCATCTTCCAAGCTTGCACATAAGTGTCGCGGATTTCGGCAACAGTGCTTTCGTTGGGCATGTTGACGGTCTTGGAAATTGCGCCGCTGATGAATGGTTGCGCGGCGGCCATCATTTTCAAGTGTGCCAGGTAACCGATGCTGCGCTTGCCGCGGGCGGCCTTGAATGCGCAATCGAATACGGGCAGATGTTCTTCTCTCAGTCCGCTGGCGATGGGCTGTCCTTTTTCCTCAACATCTTCGATCGTGTCGAATTTTTCAATGTGCGCGATGATCCGGATGATGTCAGCCTCGCTATAATTGAGGCGGCGCAGAGCGTCCGGGACGCCGCGGTTGACGATCTTCAGCATGCCGCCACCGGCGAGCAGTTTGTATTTGACGAGCGCGATATCCGGTTCAACACCGGTGGTGTCGCAGTCCATCAAGAAGGCAATCGTGCCGGTGGGCGCAAGCACGGTGACTTGGGCGTTGCGATAACCGACCTCGCGACCGCGTTTCAGCGCCGCGTCCCACGTCTTGCGGGCCTCGTCCTTGAGATAATTAAATTCGCGGCTGGGTTGGATCTGTTCCACTGAGTCGCGGTGCAATTGGACGACGCCGAGCATGGATTCCACATTGTCTTTCGTCACGGTTTTTTCCACGCCCGCGCACCGCGCGTCGTGATAGCCTTCAAATGCGCCCATGTTGGCCGCGATTTCCGCGCTTTGCTCGTACGCATGACCGGTCATGATGGCGGTGATCGCCCCGGCCAGGGCGCGGCCTTCATCGGAATCATAGGGCAATCCGTAGCTCATGCAGAGCGATCCGAGATTCGCAAAACCGAGGCCCAGCGTGCGGAAAATATGTGAGTTTTCAGCAATGTCCTTGGTCGGGTAGCTCGCGTTGTCGACAAGGATTTCCTGCGCCGTGATGAAAATTCGCACGGCAGCCTTGAAACGTTCAATGTCAAACCGGCTGTCTTCACGCTTGAACTTCATCAGGTTCAACGACGCCAGGTTGCAGGCGGTGTTGTTGACGAAAACGTATTCACTGCAAGGATTGGTCGAATGAATCGGCTCGGTGCCCTTGCACGTGTGCCATTTCTGGATCGCCCCATCATATTGGATGCCAGGGTCCCCGCAAATGTGCGTGCCCTCGGCGATTTTATCGAGCAGTTTGCTCGCGTCCTTCTTTTGCAGTGGTTGGTTGCCCGTGACCGTCCGTGTCCACCATTCCTTGCCACCGACCGCGGCCTGCATGAATTCATCGCTGGCGCGGACGGAAAGGTTTTCGTTCTGGTACATCACGCTGCCATAAGCGTCGCCGTTATAGCTGCCGTCATAACCTTGTTCAATCAATGCCCAGGCTTTCTTTTCCTCCTTTTGCTTGGCGTCAATGAATTCCTCGATGTCACCATGCCAGTCGCGCAATGTGTTCATTTTGGCCGCCCGACGGGTCTTGCCGCCGGACTTCACCACGTTGGCTACTTGATCGTAAACTTTCAGGAAACTCATCGGGCCGCTCGGACGCCCGCCACCGCTCAGTTTTTCGCGGCTCGAACGAATCGGCGTCAAATCTGTGCCGGTGCCGGAGCCATACTTGAAGAGCATCGCCTCGCTGTAAGCCAGGTGCATGATGTCTTCCATGTTGTCTTTCACGCTCTGAATGAAGCAGGCGCTGCCCTGCGGATATTCATACTGTGTCGGTGCCCGCTCTGCCTGGCCGGCTTCGCGGTTATAAAACCAGTTGCCGCGTCCGGAATTCTTGCCAATCCCGTACTGGTGATAAAGACCCACATTGAACCACACCGGCGAATTGAATGCGCCATATTGGTTCACGCACAGCCACGTCAATTCTTCGAAGAAGACTTCGCCATCTGCCTTGCTGAAATAGCCGTCGGCAATCCCCCAGTCCGCAATCGTCCGCGCAATACGGTGAATCAGCTGGCGGACGGAAGTTTCGCGCTCGGAGGTGTTTTGTTCTCCGTAAAAATATTTAGAGACCACCACTTTGGTGGCCAGCACCGACCAGGATTTGGGGACTTCGACATTCTCCTGCTTGAAAATGACCTTGCCCGCGTCGTCCGTGATTTCCGCGGTACGGCGATCCCATTCGAGCTGGTCGAACGGCTTGACTTTCGCGTCACTGAAGACACGTTGAACCGGCAGGAATTTTTTGGCGGCGGACTTGCGTCCGGGTTTGACGGCGCGGGTTACCGGAAGTTTTCCGGGGCGGTGGGAAGCGGCTTTCGGGGCCGAAGACGAGAGTTCCTCGCGGGCATGAATCATGGCATTAAAGAGTTTTATTTTTGATCAAATCTACCAGCCTTCATCGGGTGAGGCGAAGACTGTCCGGTTAATACATCGGTCTAGCTAAATTATTACAGCTCGGACTTTCCTTAAAACACGTGCTCCCCCTACTAATTGGGGAACAAAATCGAGACTACTACCACCCGTGGTATGTTTCAAGTAAATTTTACAAAAAAGTTACGGGAACGTTATTCCCAAAGGATTCAATCGATTTTCCCAATAACTGAATACAAAAACTGACTTATTCCCCGCGGTGAACAAGATTTTTGGGTGAAAAAAGAGGGATTTTACGACGCCTAATACTCCAATATCGGCAGAGCCCTCGTTTTTTGAGGATTCAGCGCGATTTTTTGGATTTATTCTGTTTGCGGGAATAACGCTCACGGCGGGCGGCCCGATGCGCATCAAGCGGACCAGGTGCGTTGCGGTTGGTCGTTTTGAATTTTCGCATCGGCTCAATAGTTTTTGGCCGTGCTTTGGCCGCGAGAACGATCGGACACCCTTCATATCCAAAGGCGGTCCGCAATTCCCCGCACAGATATTTTTTGTACTGGTCGGAAAACAACTCGTCGCGATTGACAAACAACAGGAATGTCGGCGGAGATTCCCGCACTTGCGTGGCGTAATAAAATTTGAGGCGATGGCCCGCGTCGCTGACCGGCTGACGCCGTTCCACGGCATCACGCAGGGTGCGGTTGAGGATCGCCGTGGGGATCCTTTGCTGCAGTTGCGCGGCGACGTACCGCACCGCTTCCAGCAGGCGATCAAGATGAAAACCCGATTTGGCAGAGGTAAAGATCACCGGGGCGTAATCCAGGAAAAACAACTTTTCCTGCACCCACTCGGCAAACTGGCTCAGGGTGGTCAGCTCTTTGCCTTGACCCTCTCGTCGAACCTTTTTTTCGCGCCGCACAATTTCCTGCTTGCGGGCGGCACGGACTTCCTCGTCAAATAAATCCCATTTGTTTATGACGACGATGCACGCCCGCCGGTTTTCGACGATTACATCGGCGATTTTTTTATCCTGTTCCGTGATGCCCTCGCTGGCGTCAATGACTAGCACCGTGATATCGCTGCGAATAATCGATTCTTCCGAGCGTTGAACGCTGAAAAATTCCACCGAATCATCCACCCGCCGCGCTTTGCGCATGCCCGCGGTATCGATCAGGATGTAATGGGAAAGCACACCTTCTGTTTCCACCGAAAACGGCACATCCACCGCGTCGCGGGTCGTTCCGGGAATTGGCGAGACGATGACGCGTTCGGATTGCGTCAGCGCGTTGATAATCGAAGACTTTCCCACGTTGGGCCGGCCTACGATTGCGATCTTCAGCGGGCCGGTTCGTACCGGCCTCGATCCCTGTTTCGGATCAGGCTCCATTCCCTCCGTTGCGGTCTCATTTTCGCCAGGGGCAGGTTTTGCTTCCGCCAAAGGAATTTCCGCCGTTGCTGCGTCCATCAACCGTTCAATCCCCTCGCCGTGAATGGCGCTCACCGGAAAGATTTGGGGGAACGCGAGGGACGTAAATTCATCGGCCAGTTTTTCCATCCGCTCCGTGTCCACCTTGTTGGCTGCAACCAGGATAGTTTTTCCGCTGCGACGCAACCGGTCTGCCACTTCGCGGTCCAGCGGCACGACGCCGTCCTGCACGTTGACCACAAGGATAATGATGCTGGCGGCCTCAATCGCCAGTTCAACCTGCTCCAGTGCGGCCTGGATAATGACGTCGTTGGACTTTTCCCCGCGCAACAGGCCAATGCCGCCGGTGTCCACCAGGGTGAACGGGCGGCCGCGCCATTCCGCTTCCACACTGACGCGATCGCGCGTGACGCCAGGTTGGTCGTGCACAATCGCGATCCGCTTTTTGACGATGCGGTTGAAGAGCGCTGACTTTCCTACGTTGGGCCTTCCGACAATGGCGATTAGATTTGGCACACTGTCATGATAGAAAACTTTCGGCCCGGCGGAAATGAAAATGCGCGGCTATCCGGCGGAGCGCCGCAAGAGCCCTCAAGCGATTTTTTTCAGTCCGCGTTTGGCACGACTGACCCAAACTCGATCCTTTCGGCGCTGAAAACCGGGCGCGTGCAGGTCATCCTTGATGACATCGTTAAATTGGGCGCGTGCGACGTCCACCTGGCCCAGAGTCAGGCAGAGCTCGGCAAATTGCACCTTGGCCCGGGCGTAAGAATGCTCTTCCACCACCCGTTTCCAAACATTCAAAGCAGCTTCTTTTTCGCCCAAGGCCGTGAGGGTTTCCGCGTAAGCCATGAGTGAGTAACCAAAATCATGCTTATAATTTTCCCGGCAAACCGCCTCCAGCAATGGCCGCGCCTCCGCCGGTCGTTGCTGGCGGAGCAGGCATTGGCCAAGATGCGCTTGGGCATCAATGTCCTTGGGATCGCGTTCCAACGCGGCGCGATAGCATTTTTCGGCCTCCGCGAAACTGCCTTTCTGGAAATAGACATCCCCCAGCTGAAAATGATGGTAAGCATTGTCCAAGTGGTGAATCCGGGCTTGAAGCTCTTTGATCCGAGCGCGGCTTTGGGTCCCGGGCAGTTCAAACCCTTGCATGCCGGCCGGAGTTGCGCGATAGACCATGAAAAAATAAAGAATGGCGGCAAAACCGAACCCGATGAAAATTAACACCGCCCAGAACCACTCCTGCCGAATGATCGCGTCAATCAGCATCCAGACTTGGAAGGCGGCCAGCAGCAAATACCACGGATGGTACAGGAGGTAACCGGGGTCCGTCAGATCAGTGATCAGCGACGCGAGCATTCGGCGAAACTAAGAGGGAGGATATCAACTGGCAACAAAAGTTTTTGGGGTTTCGGGCGGCTTGAACTGTCCACTTGTTTTCGCACGAAAAACCTCCGACAATCCACGCGCATCAGTCATGAACGAAACGTTAATTATCGTCCCCACTTACAACGAGCGGGAAAATCTGCCCAGAATGGCGCAGAAGCTATTATCCGTGGCCGGCGGGGTGGATCTGTTGGTGGTGGATGATAATTCTCCCGACGGCACCGGCAAAGTGGCTGACGAATTGGCCGCCAAGCACCCGCAAATCCATGTTTTGCACCGGATGGAAAAAAACGGCCTCGGCCGCGCCTATATCGCCGGCTTCAAATGGGCTCTGGAGCGGCAATATGAATTTATCTTCGAGATGGACTGCGATTTTTCTCATGATCCAGATGAAATACCCAATTTTTTGAAGGCGGCCCTTCTGGCTGACTTGGTGCTTGGCTCGCGCTATTCTGGAGGGGTGCGCGTGCTGAATTGGCCGCTTAAACGACTCTTGCTCAGCCGGATGGCCGGGGTTTATGTCAGCTTGATCACCGGCATGCCTTTTTCCGATCCCACCGGCGGCTACAAATGTTTTCATCGCCGCTGTTTGCAGGCCATCAAACTTGATGACGTCAAATCCAATGGGTACAGCTTCCAGATTGAGATGACCCACCGCCTTTGGCGCGATGGGTTCACAGTGGCCGAGGTCCCGATCACTTTTGCCGACCGTGTCGAAGGAGCTTCGAAACTTTCACGCGCCATCGTCAAGGAAGCTTTCTGGATGGTCTGGTGGTTATGGATTCAAAACGGTTTTCGCCGTTCTCCCCGCGAGAAGCAGCCCACGATGCCCCCGGCAGAAAAATCCTCTCCTGCGCCGGCAAAAAAAACTCAAGTTCCGCCGACTTAGTCTGCCGTCGTAAAATCAGATTAATAATGGGTGAGACGGTGTGAGCAATCCCTGGTTTGAGTTGGCCCAAGCCCAGTGCCACATTCAAAGTTTGCCAAATACCCGCCAAGTCATAATGATAACCTCATGATTACGTTAATCGCCGGCACTAATCGCCCGGGCAGCAACACCCGCAAAGTGGTCGCCCAGATTGAAGAGATCTACCAAGGCCTAAAAGTGCCAGTTCGAGTTTTGGACCTGGCCGATTTGCCCCCTGAAATATTCTCCCCTTCTGCTTATGCCGAGAAGCCGAAATCATTCCTGCCTTTTAGCGAAGCCGTGCTGCAATCCACCGCCCTCCATATTGTCACACCCGAATACAATGGCAGTGTGCCTGGCGTCCTGAAGTATTTCATCGATATGCTGAAATTTCCCGAAAGTTTCGAGGGTCGCCCGGTTTGTTTCACTGGTATTGCGGCTGGAATCTGGGGCGCGCTTCGCCCAGTCGAGCAACTGCAGGCGATTTTCAGCTATCGCAACGCCCACCTTTTTCCCGTCCGCGTCTTCCTTCCCCAAATCCATGGACTGCTCGACGCCGCTGGGAAAATCAAAGATGCCGAGCTGCTCGGCCGTTTGCAGACCCAAGCCGAAGGATTCGCCCGCTTCGCTGAAAAAATCCAAGCTTGAAGGGTTTTGCGCCGTCGACCTTAACCATCTCCTCCAAAATTCCCCTAACCGCCTTTGAGCCCTCAATCGATTTGCGTTCCAGCCATTCTTGTGGAACCATGACAGGCATGAAAAGGGCTCTCCTTTCCGCAATTTTAATTTTATCCATGTTTTCTCTTCCATCCTTTGCCGCCATCCCGAAAACCGGCGACACCGCACCTCTCTTCACCGGTCAGGATCAGGACGGCAATGTTTTCAACCTCGCAAACCACATCGGCAAAAAGACCGTGCTGCTCTATTTTTATCCGAAGGATTTCACCGGGGGCTGCACCAAAGAAGCTTGCGGATTGCGCGACCGCATGGGCGATTTGCAGGCGGAAGATGTCGAGGTCATCGGCGTCAGTCACGACTCGGTGGAAAGCCACAAAAAGTTTGCTGAGAAGTACAATTTGAATTTCACGTTGATCAGCGATGCCGATGGCAAGATTATTGCCGCTTACGATGTCAAGATGCCGGTCATGCCGATGTCCAAGAGGGTTAGTTTCTTGATCGGTCGCGATGGCAAGATCATCCACGTTACAAATGCCATGAATCCGCAAACACATTTCGATGAAATGAAAACGGCGATTGCTGGTTTGAAGAAAAACTGAACGCTATTGGTCCCCTCCATCCGTCTCGAATAGCCCCCGAATAACCTTTTCGGGAGCCTTGTCTTACTAATAAACTTCCAGTGTGTCTTTAAATATTGGCGACCGTGTTTCCTTGGTCATTCAGGATATTGCTTTTGGCGGCGAGGGTGTTGGACGTCTCGACCAAATGGTGGTGTTTGTTCCTTACGTCATCACCGATGAGACGGTTCAAGTGGAAATCACCGAGGTTAAGAAAAACTTCGCCCGGGCCAGGTTGGTGCGGGTCATCAAGGCTGTGGCAGAACACCGGGTCGAACCGACGTGCCGCTATTTTGGCGCCTGCGGCGGCTGCCAGTATCAACACATTGATTATCCCTATCAGCTACGCGTCAAACATAAGCAGATCGCGGACCTTTTTGAGCGGGTCGGTCGCATCTCCCCGGAACGTGTCCAGCCGGTTCTGCCTTGTCCCGAGCCTTACGGCTATCGCAACCGCATCATGATCCGCAGTCAGTGGAACGGGCGGGCCAAAAAGTTGGAGATTGGATTTATCCGCGGAGACAACAATTTTGTGGAGGACATTGAGGAATGCAAAATCGCTGAGCCCGCATTAAACGAGCAAATTAAGGAGGTTCGGGCGAATCCGCCGCCCAAGGGGGGGATCAAAGTTGTCCTGCGCGTGCAACCGGAAAATTGGGAGGTCCCCCGGGATTCATTTTTTCAGAATAACTTTTTCCTGCTGCCCAAGCTGGTTGAGACCGTGCGGGATTATTTGAAAGCAGGCGGGGCGCGCCATTTGATCGACCTTTACTGCGGGGTGGGTTTTTTCGGGATTGAAGCGGCGGATCTAATGACATCTTTCGTGGGCGTGGAATACGATCAGCCGGCCATTCTGGCCGCGCGCCAAAACCTGGCCAACCGGCAGATTGCCAACGGCGAATTCCTGGCCGCCAAAGTGGAGGACGTGCTGCCGGGGTTGCTACAGAAGTTTTCGGCGGAAAATACCGCGGTCATTCTGGACCCCCCGCGCAAGGGCTGTTGGCCGGCCACCTTGGAACTACTGCGCGCAACGAAACCCTCCCAAGTGATTTACGTTTCGTGCCACCCTGCCACCATGGCGCGGGATTTGAACATTCTCTGCGCCGACGGTGTCTTTGACTTGGCACAAGTGCAGCCTTTGGATATGTTTCCGCAAACCCAACACGTCGAGTGTGTGGCGGACTTGCGAAGTAGACCTTGAAGCCGCCGTCACAGGCTTCGCGTTCGACAGGAAGTTTAATGCCTAAAGAAGATCAGAAGGACCCCCGAAAATGTTTTTCGGTTCGTTATTTGCCATGGTTGCTCGGAGGATTCATGCTGGCGGTTTACCTCGCCACGCTGAATCCCTGGGTGAACCTGCTCAATCTCGACCGCGTGGTGCCGGTTGCCGGCTGGAGCTGGCAGCCGCAACTGACGAATCCCTTGCTTTTTCTTGTTACGCTGCCGTTTCAATTGATGCCGGCCGCAAAATTGCCTTTGCTTTTGAACGCGTTTTCCGCCGTGTGCACCTCGGTGGCGCTTGGTCTCCTGGCGCGTTGCATTGCGATTTTGCCTCATGACCGTCTCGAAACCGAGCGGCAGCGGGAGCGAAGCGATTTTTCGTTCCTTACCGGTCCGTTGGCCGTTTTCCCCCCCATCCTCGCCGTGGTTTTGGTGGGGTTGCAGCTGGCTTTTTGGGAGCACGCCACAAGTTTTACCGGGGAAAGTTTTGAATTATTGCTGTTTGCCGGCGTGATTTGGCAGTTGTTGGAATATCGGCTGGACGAGGCGCCCTGGCGGCTCTATCTCGCGGCTTTTGTCTATGGTGCTGGCATAGCCGAGGACTGGGCGTTTGTAGGCTATTTCCCGGTTTTTCTCACTGCGATCATCTGGGTGCGGGGGCTGGATTTCTTCATCCCGCAATTTCTGGTCCGTATGCTCTGTAGTGGTTTGGCTGGAATTATGTTCTTGTTCTTCCTGCCGGCTGTGCTTCTCGCTTCCGGCAAATACCCGATCAGTGCCTGGGAGGCGCTGCATCCTGCCGTTGCCATGCATTGGTTTGTCATTCATTCCATGGTTGGGAGCACCGTCTGGCATTTGCTGGCAATGGTATCTCTGGCCACTCTTTTACCTCTCTTGGTGATGTCTGTGCGCTGGAGTTCGAATTTCGGGGATAACACCGGGGCAGGGAAGGCGATGGTGAATTACCTTTTTTATGCGGGTCACGCGGGGTTCTTCGGGATTTGCCTCTGGGTGATGTTTGATCCGCCTTTCAGTCCCAAGGATCTTACCCTGGCTGGTGCACCGGGTTTGACTCTCTATTTCATCTCCGCTTTGTGCCTCGGTTATTTTTCCGGTTTCTTGCTGGTGGCCTTCGGCAAAAAACCGGAACGCCCCCGCCGCAGTCCACACCAACCCGAACCGGTGTTGCCGCTTGGTCTGATGTGGCTTTGTCCCTTGATCGTGGGCGGCACGCTGGCGCTCGCCGCCGGTGCCATTGCTTTGTTAGCTTACAAAAACTTGCCCGTCATCCGGGACATGAATGACGATACCCTCCTGAAATATGCCCGTTTCGTCACCTGGAATTTACCGCCCTCGGGCGCGATTTTGCTGGCTGATGTCGACGTCAATTACCTGCAGCCTGTCAACGCTTATATTGTCGAGGCCATGCTGGCGCGCGAGGGGAAATCTGAATTATATCCAGTCGTGGAGACGATGGCGGCGAAGGACTCGGTTTATCAAAAGTTTCTCTACCATCGCTACCCGGCGGTTTGGCCACAATTGTTCAAGAATGATGAGAAGAAACACTTCGCTTTGAGCGAGGCTGGCTTGCTTCAATTGATGAACCAGCTCGCCAGGTCCAACACGATCTGTTACCTGAACCCCAGCTTTGGCTATTACTTCGAATCTTTTTACCAGGAGCCCCACGGATTGATTTATCGGATGAAGTTCCTGCCGTCGGACACCCTGCTGCCGCCGCCGCCCGCCGCCGGACTGATTCAAGAGAACAATCAGTTCTGGTCCGCAGTTACCAGCGAGGTGACTCCGTCGATTGAAAAGGCTCTGGCACCGCCCGATCCGGATCGACCGTTGAATTTTGCCGACCGGCTGCTGGCACGTCTACATGTGTCCCCGGAGCCGAATCCGAATGCGGTTTTTGCAGGCGTGCTGTATTCGCGCGGCTTGGATTACTGGGGTGTGCAGCTCCAGCGCGCGGGTGAGCTTGCCCTGGCAGCGACAAATTTCCTGGCCGCCCAAAAATTGAATCCCGATAACCTCAATGCGGGTATAAATCTGGATTTTAACCATGATCTTGAGATCGGAAAGATCCCGCCAATTGACTTGTCGCGAGTTGCCCCGGATCAGTTTGGCAAGTCGCATAACTGGCAGGAGCTCATTTCGGCCAATGGCCCGTTTGATGATGTCAGCTTTAATTACGAGGAAGGCGTCCTGCTCTTCGACAAAAGCGGCCTGTATCGCCAGTCCGTTGTGCCGCTAACCCGTGTACGGCAGTTGCAACCGGACCGGTTCGATGTTCGCCAACGGCTTGCCAGTGCTTACCTCCTGAACCATCTCCCCGAACGCGCCCTGGAAGCCTTGCATGATCCGATGACCGAGCCTGGCAGGTTCGCCCTGACGGATGATGATCGCATTGGCCTGAGCACCCTCTTGGCCGCGATTGATTTCGGAAAAAAGGAATATGCCAGTGGCGTTGCCGTTTTGGAAAGCGCGGTTGAACGTTATCCCGATAACCAGAGCCTGATCGGGGCGACCATCCAAGCCTGTCTATCCAAGGGCTTTTATACGAACGCCCTCACTTTGATCGATCGCCAGCTCAAGCAATCTCCCGATAACCCCAAATGGCTGTTTGCCAAGGGATACACCTATTTGCAGAGCGGCCAATCCGAACTGGCGATTGCGCCACTCACCCGTGTATTGGAGATTTCCACCAACAGTCCGACGCCGTTGTTTAACCGCGCACTCGCCTATCTCGATAGTGGAAGGCTGGGAGACGCACGCGCGGATTACCTCCAGCTGCAGAGCACTTATACGAATTCAATACAAATCGCCTTTGGTCTTGGTGAAATTGCCTGGCGTCAGCACTACACCAACGAAGCCATTCGCAATTACGAGATTTATCTTACCAACGCCAAAACCAACACGGCTGAGGCCAGCAATGTCGTCGCGCGATTGCGACAGCTCCAAAATTAAATCATCCTCAATGCCCCATGCGGGTCACGCACATCATTACCCGGCTGATCATTGGCGGTGCGCAGGAGAACACGGTCGCCACCGTGCTGGGTTTGCTTCGGCGGCCGGGAATGGAAGTCCGGTTGATTTCGGGCCCGACCACCGGCCCGGAAGGTTCGCTAGAAACAGCAGTCCAAACCCCCGTGGGATTACTTACGGTGGTGCCAGAATTGGTTCGTCCGGTTCATCCGCTCAAGGACATCATCGCGCTCAACAAAATGACGGCGGTTTTGCGTGAACAGAAGCCGCAGATCGTCCACACCCATAGCGGTAAAGCGGGCATTCTCGGGCGTCTTGCCGCCAAACGGGCAGGGGTTCCCATCATCATCCACCACATTCACGGCCCTTCCTTTGGAAACTTTCAAGGCGCTTTGGCCAACCTCGTTTTCACGGCCGCCGAAAAATATGCCGCCCGGGTCACTGACCACTTTTTCTGTTCCGCGGCTGCGATGGCGCGAATTTATCTTGCCGCGGGTATTGGCAAACCGGAAATTTATACTCGGATTTTCAGTGGTTTTAACCTGGAGCCTTATCTGCGGGGATCCAACGATCCGGCACTTCGCAAACAACTGGGACTTGACGCCGATCACTTTGTCATCGGCAAGATCGCACGCCTGTTCAAACTGAAAGGACACGCGGATTTATTGTCCGCCTTTGCCCGGATCTTGCCGCAACTTCCGCACGCCCGCTTGTTGTTTGTCGGCGCCGGCTCGCTGCGCAGCGGGATTGAAAATCAGGCGCGATCCCTTGGCCTCCTCGACAAGGTCGTTTTCGCCGGGTTGGTGCCGCCATCCGAGGTGCCGCGCTACGTCGGGGTCATGGACTGTGTCGCTCATTTGTCCGGTCGCGAAGCCCTGTCGCGAGCATTGCCACAGGCGCTGGCGGCAGGCAAACCGGTTGTCGCCTACGATTTTGACGGCGCCGATGAAGTGTGCCGTGAAAACGAAACCGGCTTTTTGATCCGCACCGGCGACATCGAAAATGCCGCGCAGAAATTAATATTGCTCGCTCGCGATCCAGTGCTGCGGCAGCGCTTGGGTGGTTGCGGTCAGGAGTTTGTCCGCAGAAATTTCCCGGTCGATAAAATGGTCGAGGACCAGTACGCTGTTTACCGCAAACTGGCCGCGGAACGCGGCATTCACGCGTGACTTTTCCTGCCAACTTTTTTGCCGCCGCCTTCGCCGGGTCGTTTTTGATCACTTTACTGTCTCTGCCGCTTTGGCGGAAGTGGTGCCTGCGCACGAGGTTGGTTGATGATCCCGGTCACCGCAAAATCCATGATTCGCCCATACCGCTGGCCGGAGGTTTTGCCGTTTTGACCGGCATCCTCTTGCCGGTGGTCGCCGGGGCCATTTTGCTGAAAATGGGGTTCATCGCTCTAAACTCCACCGGTTTAATTATCCATGGCATTAACCGGCGCGCAGTCGAACTGGGCGTGCTTGGCCTGGGGGCTGTTTTTATAACAGTGCTGGGCTGGCTGGATGATAAGCACGAATTAAAGCCATTGATGAAGTTTCTAGGCCAACTGCTCGTCGCCTTGGCAGTTGCCGCTGCCTGCAAACGCATTACCCTCTTTGTTCACAGTGACGTTTTTAGTTACGCCGTTACAGTCCTCTGGCTTTTGACCGTCATGAACGCGTTCAATTTTATCGATAATATGAATGGTCTTTGCGGCGGGCTGGGTGCCATTGGCGCTTTCCTGTTTGCCCTGATTGCGGCGAGAAATGGCGAGTATCTTGTGGCTCTGACGGGATTTCTCATGTGCGGCGCACTGCTTGGATTTCTGCCGTACAATTTTCCTAAGGCCCGGGTTTTTCTGGGTGATGCCGGTAGCCATCTGGTGGGTTACCTGCTCGCCGTCATGGCCGTTCTGCCGCACTTTTACACCCGGCAAAATCCTCATCCACTGGCCGTTTTGTCCCCCTTGTTTGTCCTGGCCGTCCCATTGATCGATCTGGCACAAGTGAGCGTATTTCGCACCTGGAACCGGAAACCCTTCTGGCTTGGCGACACCAATCATCTCTCGCATCGCCTCGTGCGTGCCGGCCTGAGTCGTGAAAAGGCCGTTTTGTTGCTTTGGCTTATCGCGGTGGTAATCGGAATCTTCGCCTTGGTTTTTGATTTATAAGAAACGCTTTTCCTTGCCCGGCCCGGTCCCTCAATTAATTTGGTGCCGTGAAATTGCTTTTCATTGGCGATATCGTGGGCGAACCAGGACGGCGTGTGGTCAAAACGCTGCTGCCGGGTTTGCGTCAGCTGCACGGCCTGGAGTTTGTCATCGCCAATGGTGAAAATTCCGCTGGCGGCAACGGCATTACCCCGCGCATAGCCGATGAACTATATGCCGCCGGCGTGGATGTTATTACCACCGGCGACCATTTGTGGGATCAAAAAGAGGTGATGACTTTACTGGCGGACGAAAGCCGGTTTTTGCGTCCCGCGAATTATCCGCCGGAGACGCCCGGGCGTGGCTGCGGGCTGTACCCGGTGCCCGGCGTAGCGGGACGCAGCGGTCAGCCTTTAAAAATCGGTGTATTGAATGTCCAGGGACGCACCTTTATGCAGCCGCCGCTGGATAATCCCTTCCCGGTCGCCCGCGAGGCCATCAAAACGCTGCGCGAACAAACCAACCTCATCTTTGTCGACTTTCATGCCGAGGCCACTTCCGAAAAAATTGCCTTCGCCCGTTACCTTGATGGCCTGGCCAGCGCGGTTGTCGGTACCCATACTCACGTCCAAACCGCCGATGAGCAGATTTTCCCGGGGGGAACCGCCTATTTGAGCGACGCAGGTTTCACTGGCCCGCACGAGAGCGTTTTGGGCCGCGAAATCGAACCCGTCATCCAACGTTTCCTCACCTCCGTACCCCAGAGGTTTGAAGTGGCCAAGGACAGGGTTTTGCTTCACGGGGCATTGATCCAGCTGGATGACGCCAGCGGCCGGGCCGTCAAAATTCAACGGGTTTCCCTGCCGCTTTGAGTCAACCCGGCCAAATGCATTTGCCCGGAGCGGATTTTTGGTTATCTTTCCATTTTACATCGAATGACCAAAAGCAACACCAACGCGGACATCTCCTCGATTCCACCCGGCGTCAAACTCACCATCCTTGAGAACGGCCTCGCCATCATTGTGCGCGAGGACCACAACGCACCAGTTGTCTCGGCGCAGGCCTGGGCTATGAGCGGCAGCATTCACGAAGCGAATTGGCTGGGGGCAGGCTTGTCCCACGTTTTGGAACACATGCTCTTCAAGGGCACGACCACGCGTCCCGGCAGCCGAATCGACCAGGAAGTGCAGGAAGCCGGCGGTTACATGAACGCTTACACGAGTTTCGACCGTACCGTGTATCACATCGACGTCCCCAATACCGGTGCCGTCACGGCGATCGACATCTTGTGCGATATCATGCAGCACGCGACCCTGCCGCCGGATGAGCTGGCCAAGGAACTTGACGTAATCCGTCGTGAGATGGACATGGGTCAGGACGATCCCTCGCGTCGCTCCGGCCGGCGGTTGTTTGAAACTGCCTATACCAAAAGTCCATACCGTTTCACCATCATCGGTTATCCGGACATTTTTAACGAGCTTAAGCCTGAGAATATCCGGAATTATTACCACGAAAAATACGCTCCGAACAACTGCTTCTATGTGGTTGCAGGAGATGTGAAAAACGACCAGGTGGTTGCGCAAATCAAATCCGCTTATTCCAAATCCAAGGCGCGCCCCGTACCCTTGCCGGTGTTGCCTTTGGAGCCAAAACAGACCGCCTCCCGCGAAATCATCGAGGAGGCAAAAATCGAATTGGGCCACGTCCATTTCGCCTGGCATATCCCCGAATTACGCCATGCGGATGTGCCCGCGCTGGATGTGCTTGCCGTGCTTCTGGGCAGCGGACGCAGTTCCCGCCTGTTCCAGCAAGTCCGTGAACGTCAAGGCGTCGTCCATCACGTTGATGCCTGGACGTATAGCCCCGGTTTGCCTGGATTATTTGGCGTCAGTGCGGTCGTGGATGGCGACAAGTATGATGCCGCCCGTAGCGCCATTCTTGCCGAAATCGAAAAAGTAAAATCCCTGTCGGTGTCTGGTAGTGAAATCCAGAAAGCCGTCAAACAGTTCATTTCTGCCACGCTCTCCGCCCGCAAAACCATGGAAGGGCAGGCGCAGAATCTTGGCGGCAACTGGCTGGCCGCCAACGACCTGAATTTTTCCGAGCGTTATCTCGCGGCGGTGAAACGCGTGAGCCACGTCGATGTCCAGCGGGTGGCGCGTGAGTATCTTTCAGCCGAGAACCGCACCGTTTATGCCCTTTTGCCCGAGGGGGCGACGCCAAAGTCCGCGTCGGAGGAGGAAATCAACGCCGACCACGCCATTCAAATGATTACCCTGCCCAATGGCTTGAAGCTCTTGGTCAAGGAAGATTCCCGTCTGCCATTCGTCGAGTTCCGTGCCGTTTTTCAAGGAGGGGTCCTCGCAGAAACGGCGGCAAATAATGGTGCAACCCTGTTGCTGGCCAAACTCCTCATCAAGGGAACGACCCGGCGCAATGCGGAAACCTTGGCCACGGAAATTGAATCGGTTGGCGGCCACCTTGACAGTTATGGGGGCAATAACAGCTTCGGAGTAAATGCCGAGGTCCTGAGCAGCGATTTTGCGACGGGCCTGGATCTGGTCGCCGACGTCCTCTTAAACCCGCTTTTTCCCGCCGGTGAATTGGAGCGTGAAAAAGAAATTCAAATTGCAGGCATTCGTTCCCGCAAGGATGAATTGTTAAAGAGTGCCAGCCTCGCCATGCGGCGTGGTTTGTTCGGCGAAATTGGTTACGGCTTGGATTCGCTTGGCAGCGAGGAGTCGGTCGAGCAGGTCAGTGTGGCCGACCTTAAATCATTGCATGCACGGCTCAGCACGCCCGATAATTGTGTCCTGGCGATATTCGGTGATGTGAAAATGGCCTCCGTCAAGCTTGCGGTGGAAAAGGCGCTCGGCGGCTGGAAAACGGGTTCGCCGCCGGCCCGTCAATTTAGCGGCCAAGCGTCCCCTGTTTTGGATTCTGTCCGGCGCGTGGAAGAGGTGCGTGATAAAAAACAGGCCGTGCTCGTAATTGGTTTTCCCGGCACCACCATGGCGAGCGAGGACAAATACGCGCTGGATCTTTTGCAGGAATGTTGCAGCGACCTCGGTTCACGATTGTTTCTTCGGATTCGCGAACAGCTTGGCCTTGCGTATTACGTCGGCGCCCAGAATTTTGCCGGTCTGGCGCCCGGTTACTTTGCGTTTTACACGGGCACTGAGCCCGCTAAAGCGGAACAAGTGGAAAAAGAACTGCTGGCCGAAGCTTCCTTATTGCGCACCGAAGGGCTGACCGCTGAAGAGTTAAAGCGCGCCAAGGCCAAGATCATTGGCCAGAAAAAGATTGCCCGGGCGGACCTCGGCAATTTGGCCAGCACCGCCGCGCTCGATGAACTTTACGGTCTGGGCTGGCAGCGGGCCGAGCTGGATGATGTCAAGTATGAGGCCGTTACCCTGGAACAGGTGCAGGCCGCCGCAAGGAAATATTTGCGCGAGGACGCGTTTGTGGTCGCAATCATGAAGCCGGAGTCGAAGTCTGCGCCGGAGAAATAATATTATTCGCAAAACCGGCGAAGGACCGAGTTGACGAATCCGATGTGGGAAATCGAGACTGCGTGGTCAAGTTCCTGTTGCTCTTTCAATTCAACCTTTTGAAGAATTGAACCGTATTTATCCACGTCTTCGTTGAGGTCATCTTTCCAGCCATCGACCACTTCCTCAATTTTTTCCAACTGATCCTTGTCCGTCCAGATGCCTTCGCATTCCGGGCATTTGTGGAGGATGATGCCACTGGTGTCCGCGTAGTTAAAATGCTCCATCACCATGTCGTCGCAGGCGGGGCAATTCAATTCGTCATGGTCTTCCTCTTCCGCAGTGTAGACAGGTTTGTTGACCGCATCCAGGGAAGCGATTTCTTCGCGAGTGAATACCTGGTCGTGCTGCTCGACAATTTTCGAGAGTTCGCCTTGAGTCAGCCATTCGCCGTGGCAATCAGGGCAGACTTCGGTTTTCACGCCTTCGTACATCAGCGCGGAGAGGTTGGTTTGGCATCGGGGGCACCGCATAAGCTTAATCGAGGTCGACTCTAATCGGTCGTGTTGGAATACGCAAAATCATTTTGGAAACATTCAGGTTACCATTTTCGTCGCCAGCCGGCGATAAACATGCCGTTTCCCCCGAGATCCTGCGGCCAGATCACCCGGCTGGCCCTAAACTCGCCTTCAACCAGCGGCTCAAAATCCGGAAAGCGCGAGGTGAAGTCATTTACGACTCCAATCGTTTCGCGCCGGGTTAACGTGCAGACAGCATAAATTAACTTGCCACCCGGTTTCAAACTCGGCGCGGCATTGGCCAGTATCCGCTGCTGTATTTCAGCCAGCTCTTTTACATCCTGCCCGGTGGTCGTCCAGCGTGCGTGGGGATTTCGCTGCCAGGTGCCGGTGCCGCTGCAGGGGGCGTCCACCAGAATGCCATCGAACTTGGTCTTGGTCGGCGGCTTGGAGCCGCCATCCCAAAGGACAGAGCGGAAATTAAATACTTTGGCCCGCGCCGCCCGGCGCTTCAGGCTTTGCAAACGCCAGGCCGCGCGGTCACTTGCCCAGATGAGTCCTTTATTCTGCATCAACGCCGATAAATGCAGCGTTTTGCCCCCTTCACCTGCGCAAGTGTCCCACCATTTCTCGCCCGGTGTGGGGGCGCAAAGCCAGCCCACCGCCTGCGAGGCAATATCCTGAATTTCAAATTCACCGGCGTGAAATTCGTCGGATTGAAACAAATCCTGCTCCCCCTGATAAACCACGGCGTCCGGGAAAGCATCGCAGGCTAATTTGGCGTCACCCAGCTTTTCACAGAGGTCCTCGCCCTGTCCCGGTTGGGCGCGCAGCCAGAGTCTGGGTTCGGCTTGAATCGCCCGGGCCCATCCGGAAGAAATGTCCATCTCCATCCCCAGCCACTCGGGTCCCACCCGGGCAACCAAATCATCATCGGTAAATGAATCAGGCTCGCGGGCAAAGGCCTTCGCCAGCTCGCGAGAACGCCGAATTTGTTCCTCTAATGGCTGTTCCGGATCAAGCCAGCCCCGCCAACGGAAATAATTGAAAACCGTCCGGGAAATCGCGGAAATATCCGACGGCATGATGTCGCGCTGTGCGCGAAATTCATCACGCAAGACGGTATCCGCCGGTCGGTCTCGGCTGGAGGCGCCGATGATCTTGATGGCGAGGCTTTGGCTCACGCCCCGGCCACCAGCTGCCGCAATACGAACGGCAGAATTCCGCCGTGCTGGTAATAATCAATCTCGATCGGGGTATCGATGCGGCAACGGACAGGAACATTCTGCGTCTGGCCATCCTTGCGGGTGATTTTCAGCGTCAGATCCTGCTGCGGCTTGATATTGGCGTCCAGACCTACAATGTCGTAAGACTCCGAGCCGTCGAGTTTTAGCGACTGAGCCGTGGTGCCTTCATGAAATTGCAAGGGTAGGACTCCCATTCCCACCAGGTTGCTGCGGTGGATTCGCTCGAAACTCTGGGCGACGACGGCTTTGACGCCGAGCAAGTTGGTGCCTTTGGCCGCCCAATCGCGCGAACTGCCAGTGCCATATTCCTGGCCGGCAATAATGACCAACGGAATCTTCGCGGCCTGATATTTCATCGAGGCGTCGTAAATTGGCAATTTTATCCCTTCGGGTTGCAATAGGGTGTCGCCGCCTTCCTGGCCCGCCAGCATCAGGTTTTTGATGCGAACATTGGCAAAGGTGCCGCGCGTCATTACTCGATCGTTGCCGCGGCGAGAACCATAGCTGTTGAAATCCTCGGCCGTCACGCCATTTTCGATCAAGTATTTTCCAGCGGGCGATGATTTCTTGATCGCTCCAGCAGGGGAAATATGGTCCGTTGTCACGCTATCCCCGAATATCGCCAAGGCTCGCGCATTCTTGATTTCCGCGATGGCTCCGGGTTGAAGCGCGAAATTTGTGAAGAACGGCGGCTCCTGGATGTAGGTGGATTTACGATCCCATTCATACACATTGCCCAAGGAGGAGGGGATTTCGTTCCACTTTGGATTTTGGCCGGCAAAATCCTTGTATAGTTTGCGGAAAACTTCCGGCTGCAAAGCGGCTTGCATCTGGTCGCGGATTTCCTTCAAGGTCGGCCACAGCTCGCGTAAAAAGACGGGCGCACCGTTCTTGTCCGTGCCAAGTGGTTCCGTGCTGAGATCAATATTTACTCGACCAGCCAGCGCAAACGCGACGACCAGTGGCGGGGACATCAAAAAGTTTGCCTTGATGTTTTGGTGAACTCGTGCCTCAAAATTGCGATTACCCGATAAAACCGAAGCCGCCACCAGATTATTTTTAACCACTGCTTCTTCAATGGCAGGGTGCAACGGACCGGAGTTGCCGATACACGTCGTACAGCCGTAGCCGACCGTTTGAAAACCTAGTTTGTCCAGATACGGCGTAAGACCGGTCTGGTTCAGGTATTCCGTGACCACCCGGCTGCCGGGGGCAAGGGAGGATTTAACCAGTTTATTCACGGTGAGGCCTCGCTCCACAGCATTCTTGGCAAGCAAACCGGCGGCCAGCATCACTGACGGATTACTCGTATTCGTACAACTGGTGATGGCGGCGATCAAAACCGAGCCGTTGGCCACGTCGCCTTTGATCGGCGGCGCCTGGCCATGTACCGGATCAGCGGTCGGATGGTCGTTGGCCATCTCGCGTTCGCCGCGGGCAAAAGTACCGTTTTCCTGATCCCCGCCGCCCGGATGTATTTCACCACCTGCGGAGACGTGCACTTGGCGCGTGAGTTCCTCAACTTTCATTCCAAATCCGTTTTCCGTGACGGGCTTGGCAAACGCGGTCGTAAATTCGTGTTTAAGCTTGGGCAGTTCGATGCGGTCCTGCGGGCGTTTCGGGCCCGCCACGCTGGGAACAATCGAGCCGAGATCCAACTCAAGCTCCTGGGAATAGGTAATCTCGCCTTTCTTGGGAATGCCCCAAAGACCCTGCGCCTTGTAATAATTTTCGTAAGCTATGACCGCTTCCTCAGTGCGGCCGGTGGCGCGCAGATAATTGACGCATTCGCCGTCGATCGGAAAGAATCCCATGGTCGCGCCGTATTCCGGTGCCATGTTCGCAATCGTGGCTCGATCCACCACCGGCAGCGCTGCAGCGCCGGGACCGAAGAATTCCACGAATTTTCCGACGACTTTGGCCTTGCGCAGCATTTGGGTGACGGTGAGGGCCAAATCGGTGGCGGTCACACCCTCTTTCAATGCTCCGGTCAGGTGTACCCCAACGACATCGGGGGTGAGGAAATAAACCGGCTGTCCGAGCATGCCCGCCTCGGCCTCAATGCCGCCAACGCCCCAGCCCACAATGCCGATGCCGTTGATCATGGTCGTGTGCGAGTCTGTGCCCACGAGCGTGTCCGGATAATAAACTTCGTGCGAACTCAATACGCCTTTGGCCAGGTATTCGAGGTTAACCTGATGGACGATGCCGATCCCGGGCGGTACCACCTTGAACGTGTCGAAGGCCTGCATGCCCCATTTCAAAAACTGATAACGCTCGCGGTTGCGGGTGAATTCCAAATCCAGGTTTTTCCCCAGCGCCTCGGGACTGCCGGCGAAATCCACCTGCACCGAGTGGTCAACGACCAGATCGACCGGCACCAAGGGCTCGATGATTTTCGGGTTTTTGCCAAGTCGGGCGACTGCGCTGCGCATGGCGGCCAGGTCGACCAATAAGGGTACTCCCGTAAAATCCTGCAGAATAATGCGGGCAACCACGAAGGGGATTTCCGCCGTGCGCGTTTCCGTCGCTTTCCAATTGGCGAGCTCGCGGACATTCGCCTCGCTTACTTTTCGCCCGTCACAATTGCGCAGGACGGATTCCAAAACCAGGCGGATGGAAACCGGCAGTTTGGAGATTTGCCCGACGCCGGCTTTTTCCAGTGCTGGCAGCGAGTAAAAATTACCCGACCGGCCACTCCCCAGTTCAAATTTTTGAAAAGTCCCGAATAAGTTGTGCGGTGTGCTCATTTAATCCCAAATAATTCGTAGAAAATGAAGTTTGCTGGGGACTGTGTCAAGTGAAGCATTTGACGACCGCTCTCAGGGAGCATTGCCGCCCGGGGCATGGCGCCAGAAGGAGAGCAGCGAATTATCAAAAGTGAATTGATATGCGAAGTAGCATTGGAACCCCACGGGCCCGTTGATGGAACGGCCCACTGAAAAGAGCAGGTGATGCTGGTCGCTAAGGTCATAAACGGTGCCTACATTAAACTCGGTGCCGGTATTCGGAAAATCCGGCTGGTCGGCGGTTTGATGATAGATTTCTGCGCCAACGGCTAGATTGGACCAGACCTGCTTTTGCAAAACCACGCCGGCGAAGCCCCAGTTGTGGCTGCCGGAAAAGGAGTTAGCCCCATAGCCGCCTCCGCCGTAAACCGTCCACGAACCAAGGCTTTTCTGCGCCCACACCGGCAGAAACGCCTGCCAATGACCATTGCCGAGATTATTTCCGACGCTGCCGGCAGGCACTTCCACCAGTGGAAAGATCGCGACTTCCGGCAGTCCATTGGTTTCGTGAATAAACCGGTATTTTACCCCCAGTTCGATGTCGCCCAATCCATAGTGGGCACTGGCCGCAGGCGGCACATCGTAAGCCAAGGGAGTAATCAGATGAAGCTGCACTTCAGGGACGACACCATAATTTAATTCAAAATGCGGGGCCGTGCCCGACCAATCACCGCCAAGTTTGGTATCTTGGGAGGCTACATAGAACTCCCAATGCTGGTAATCCACCGGCTCGGGATCATCAGTAACAAATGGCGGTCCGGCAGGCACGCTGCCAATACAACCGAACCAGGCGATCGCGGTAACTACGATGAAGAGCAGTCGGCTTCTCACGGGGGAAGTTAATCTGCGAGTAAATAGAAACCGATAATAAGGCCGCCAGCAGCGAAAACTCCCACCGTGATAATCTTAATCAACCTGGCCGCCGTCAGGGAAAAGCCTCGGCCTCCTTTGGTTTGCGCGAGGAGCCAGCCTAGCAGGATAAAAAGGAGGATGACAATGGTACTGTGGGTGATCCAGTGGTGACCGGTGATTTTTTTAAGGCCGGCCTGCAGCGACGGGCTTTTTTCTTTGGCGATTACCAGCAGGGCATTGATCAGGCTGCAAATTGCCAGCGCGAGGCCGAAGGAAATCGTGTATTTCGAAATGGTTTTATTTTCCATGATGCGTTTCCGTTTAATGACTCTGGGCCAATAGTCCGGCTTTTACACCCATGGCGATCACGGCGCCGTGCCCCTCAATTAACAAACCCAACAATGGGATTAACGCCGCCACCCACAACGCGAGTCGCCGGGCTGCCGGATTGCCCGCCAGATCATTGGCGGTCACGATGGGCAGATATGTAGCCAGCAGCAGCAGCATGATGACCAAATGTTCCTTGGTTTCCATGAAGTAGGAGTGCGCAAAAGGCCAGGGTCCCTTCAAGATGACCGCCTTGTCGGCTCCATAAAAAACCACGTACCAGTAACCGCCAACCACAAAGGCCAGCCACATCGAGATGGCAGCGACCAGGCTAATGCGTCTGATTCGAATCACATTGGCAGCGCTGGCATTTAAAACATCCACGAATACCCAAACGCTCGCGATGATGCAGGCTACGCCAAAAAACACATGAGTCATCAGCATGATTTCGTTCATATTCGATGCTTTAGTTCGTTGTTTTTAAAATCCAATCGAGATCAAGTCGGTGCGCCGCAGATTTTTTCCACTCTAACTCGCCGTCGGAGCAAGTAGTTCCAGTCGGAACACTTTGATGGCATTGAGCATGAATTGGATGGCGATCGCGGCCAGCAACAAACCCATGATGCGGATCGCAATGCTCATTACCATGGGGCTCAGCCAGCGGGCTCCCCGGGCGGCTACTCGCAAAACCCAATAACAACCCAGCGCGACAATCACAATGCAGCCGTACAAGGCGATATGCTGCGCGAATCCTTTTGCCTGGTTCTGCAGCAGAATGGTGGTGGAAATTGCTCCCGGCCCGGAGAGCATGGGTATGGCAAGCGGCGTGATCGCGATGTCGGTTTTTTCCGCGCCGGCCTGGGTTTCCGCCGCAGTTTCGTGGACGCGCGAGCGTTGCGCGCGCAACATGTCCAGGGCCACAATCAAAAGCACAATGCTGGCTGCGATTTGAAAGGCCGGCATGGTGATGCTGAAGATCTTGAAGACCATGGTCCCGGCGCTGGCAAACAAGAGCAGGACGGCCGCCATGGCACAACAGGCCACGCGGGCCGTCCGCAGCCGCTGTTCCACCGTATCGTTGGGCGTCATCGCCAAAAACGAAGGCACCGCCGCCAGCGGATCCACAATCACAAACAGCGAGCTGGTGGCCAGCAATATGTATTCGATTAAATCGATAGGCCTTGAATTAGAATTTATCCAATGGGAAAGTCAACGTGACATAATCACCAGGTCAATGCCGTCTCCCTGGAGGCTCGTGGAAACGGCCGCATGCGTCCGCCGGTTTATTCACTTTTGTTTGCCGGCAGCAGCTGCCAGTTCAAGCCGACAACATTCCTTTCCAAGCTCAAGCGGCTGACCAGCTGCTCAACTTGTGAATCCATGCGTTCGGCGCTCGAAAGAATGGCCCGGAGCACGACATGGGTTTGAGTTTTGCCCACCACACTTTCCAATTCATGCAACATCAGCGGTGAAACACTCGTGAGTTGGACGAGCAACGTGCGCAGTTGCACTTCCTGCCGCCCCAGACAGGTGAGATGCAGCGCATATTTGAATTCCTGTTCCGTTGGGTCAACCGGCTGCCGGTCAATCATTGAAGCCAGCGGGCGCAGGAGCGTGTTGACTCCCAGCACGCAAGCCGTGCCCAAACAGGCGAACTGGAAATAGCCAAAGCCCGCGAGTGTGCCCAAGGCCGATGAACACCAAATGGTGGCGGCCGTGTTGATGCCGCGAACATTCAAGCCGCTGCGCATGATGACGCCCGCCCCAAGAAATCCGACACCAGAGACAACATATGAAGCAATGCGCGTCGAACTGGGGTCAGGCACCAGGCAGCCGACGATGATGAATAGTGCCGAGCCGATGGCGACCAGTGTGTAAGTCCGCAGGCCAGCAGTGCGTTGCCGCCACTGTCGCTCGACGCCGATGGCGATGCCACAAAGTAGCGCGCAACCTAAACGCAAGCTGAACTCAAACAGCGTCATCAAACACAAGATGCCCGTGCAGGTGTGCCATGCCAAATTGTTTGATTTCCAATGAGCTCAAGCATGGCACGTTTCAAAAATGGAACACCAAACCAGGAATGGTTTCAACCATTTCATTCCGCCGCGACCCTTGCCATGAAAGCCATTTTTTTTGGTGGGGTGAGACTCCGTCGAGCCATGGCTTAAGTACCTCAATAAAAGGATGCTAGCATGGATTTAGAGACTTTCGCTCCACCCGGTTAAGTGCTTTGAGGACAATAAAAAAAACGCGGCGGGAATTGATTCCCGCCGCGTGTTGAATTCCCGGTTCCTCAGATTGATGGGACTTAGTAATCGCCCATGCCGCCCATACCGCCCATGCCGCCACCGCCGCCGCCGTGGCCATGTCCACCACCCGCGCCGGCTTTTTCCTTCTCCGGAGCATCAGTGATCAGGCATTCGGTCGTCAGCAACAGGCCAGCAATGGATGCCGCGTTCTGCAAGGCCGAGCGCGTGACCTTCTTCGGGTCAACGACACCGGCTTTGACGAGGTCTTCGTATTCGCCAGTGGCGACATTGTAACCTTCGTTGCCCTTGCGCTTCTTGACTTCCTGCACGATGAGGGAGCCTTCGACGCCGGCATTCGCCGCGAGCGAACGCAGCGGACCTTCGACAGCACGCTTGATAATGTCCACGCCGATCTGTTCGTCGTCGTTGGCGCCTTTGACGGCGTCGATCGCCCCAATGGTGCGGATCAAAGCCACGCCACCGCCAGGCACGATGCCTTCTTCCACTGCCGCGCGGGTCGCGTGCAAGGCGTCCTCGACGCGGGCTTTCTTTTCCTTCATTTCGGTTTCAGTCTGGGCGCCGACATTGATGACGGCAACGCCGCCGGCCAATTTCGCCAGACGTTCCTGCAATTTTTCGCGATCGTAATCCGAGGTGGTTTCTTCGATCTGGCGGCGGATTTGATTCACGCGCCCCTGGATCTCGGAGGATTTTCCGTAGCCTTCCACGATCGTGGTGTTTTCCTTGTCCACAACAATGCTCTTGGCGCGGCCGAGGTCTTCCAAGCCGATGCTTTCGAGTTTGATGCCGAGGTCTTCCGTGATGCATTTGCCGCCGGTGAGAACCGCGATGTCTTCCATCATGGCTTTGCGACGATCACCAAACCCGGGAGCCTTGACGGCGCAGACGTTGATGGTGCCGCGCAATTTGTTGACCACTAGGGTCGCCAGCGCTTCGCCTTCAACTTCTTCCGCGACGATCAGGAGGGGCTTGCCGGTCTTGGCAACTTTTTCGAGGATCGGCAACAGGTCTTTCAGGCTGCTGATCTTCTTTTCGTAATTCAGGATGTAGGCGTCTTCCAGCTTGGCTTCCATGGTGTCGGCGGTGGTCACGAAGTAAGGCGACAGATAGCCTTTGTCGAACTGCATGCCTTCCACCACGTCGAGGGTCGTCTCGATGGACTTGGCTTCTTCGACGGTAATCGTGCCGTCCTTGCCGACCTTATCCATGGCATCAGCGATGATTTCGCCGATCGTCACGTCCCAGTTGGCGGAAACCGTCGCGACCTGCTTGATTTCTTCCTTGTCCTTGACCTTTTTGCTGATCTTGTCGAGGTGACCAACGGCCGCTTCGACCGCCTTGTTGATGCCGCGTTGGATGCTGATGGGGCTGGCGCCGCTGGTGACATATTTCAAGCCTTCGCGATAAATCGCCTCGGCCAGAACCGTCGCCGTGGTGGTGCCGTCGCCGGCCGCGTCGCTGGTTTTGCTGGCGACTTCACGGACCATTTGCGCGCCCATGTTTTCATAAGGATCTTCCAGTTCGATTTCCTTGGCGACCGTCACACCGTCCTTGGTGACCGTGGGGGAGCCGAATTTTTTGTCGATGACGACGTTGCGGCCCTTCGGACCGAGTGTTGCCACCACCGCGCGTGAAAGCTTTTGCACGCCCTTGAGCAGCGCCTGGCGCGCCTGCTCGTCAAATATCAATTGTTTGGATGCCATAATTCAGTAGGTATTTCTTGGTTTAAAGTTAATGGTGTTGTTATTCGAGAATCGCCAAGACATCGTCCGAGGACAAAATCTTGTATTCCTTGCCGTCAATCTTGATTTCGGTGCCGCCGTATTTGCTGCAGAGGATGCGGTCGCCTTTTTTGACTTCGAATGGGACTTTCTTGCCGTCGTCGTCTGTTTTGCCGGTGCCGAGAGCGACCACAATGCTCTCAGTGGGTTTTTCCTTTGCGGAATCGGGAATGATAATCCCGCCTTTTTTGACTTCCTTCTCTTCGATCGCTTCCACGAGGATGCGGTCGCCGAGCGGTTTTACGTTTAGTGCCATACTTTGTTTTATGTTTGGTTGTTTCTTTGTTTCACTGCTTAATTAACTCCCGGTCCGCACTCGCGGCGGGAAAAATGACCGGCCATGCACTCTGCGGGCCGGAAAGAATGTTTCCGCCGCCGGTGCGTAAATGGGTTGGCCTTACTTCTTCTCGTCCACGACTTCAGCGTCAATCACGCCTTCGTCTTTCTTTTCGTCGGCCTTGGGGGCTTCGCCAGCCGACTGCTCGCCTCCCTGAGGCTTGTCCGCTTGCGCCTTGGCCGAGGCGGCTTTGTAGAGTTCCGTCGAAACGGTCTGCCAGACTTCATTGAGTTTTTCACTGGCTGATTTGATGGCGGCAGCATCATCGCCTTTCAGGGCTTCCTTCACCGCGCTCGCGGCGGATTCCAGTTTACCCTTGTCATCCGGAGAGAGTTTATCCGCGTTGTCCTTGAGCAACTTCTCGGTGCGATACACCGAATTGTCCGCCTCGTTGCGCATCTGGATCTCTTCCAGACGGTTTTTGTCCTCGTCGGCGTGGGCCTCGGCGTCCTTGCGCATCTTCTCCACCTCATCCTTTGAGAGGCCGCTGCTGGCGGTGATGCTGATTTTCTGTTCCTTGCCGGTTCCAAGATCCTTGGCGCCGACATGCAAAATGCCGTTGGCATCAATGTCGAAGCTCACTTCAACCTGCGGCACGCCACGGGGCGCGGGAGGAATGTCCGTGAGATTGAATTTGCCGATTGTCTTGTTGTCGCGGGAGAACTGACGCTCACCCTGCAGCACATGGATCTCAACCCCGGGCTGATTGTCGCTGGCGGTGGAGAAAATTTCGGATTTGCGCGCCGGAATCGTGGTATTGCGCTCAATCAATTTCGTGAACACGCCGCCGAGCGTTTCGATGCCGAGCGACAACGGGGTGACGTCGAGCAACAGCACGTCTTTCACTTCGCCCTTGAGCACGCCACCCTGGATGCCGGCGCCAATGGCGACAACTTCGTCCGGATTGACTCCTTGATGCGGCGGTTTGTTAACCAGCGAACGCGCGGTTTCAACGACGCGCGGCATGCGGGTCATGCCGCCGACCAGCACGAGTTCATCAATCTTGGAAGCTTCAATGCCCGCGTCTTTCAAGCAGGCTTTCACCGGCCCGATGGTGCGTTCGAAAAGTTTGTCGGTCAGCTGTTCAAGCTTGGCGCGGGTTAGTGTTTTTTGAATGTGTTTGGGCCCGGTCGCGTCAGCCGTGATGAACGGCAGGTTGATCTCGTAAGTCTGCGAGCTGGAGAGGGCGATCTTAGCTTTTTCGGCCTCTTCCTTGATGCGCTGAAGCGCGTCCGGCTGTTTGCGCAAATCCATGTTGTATTCGCGCTTGAACTCATCAAGGATCCAATCCATCAGCGTATTGTCCCAATCATCGCCGCCCAGGTGAGTGTCCCCGTTGGTGGCTTTGACTTCGAACACGCCGTCGCCGATTTCCAGTACTGAAATATCGAAGGTGCCGCCGCCCAGGTCATAGACCGCGATCTTCTCATCCTTCTTTTTATCGAGGCCGTAGGCCAGTGAGGCTGCGGTGGGTTCGTTGATGATGCGGAGGACTTCCAGCCCGGCGATTTTGCCCGCATCCTTCGTGGCCTGGCGCTGGGAATCGTTGAAGTAAGCCGGCACGGTGATGACTGCCTGGGTGATTTTCTCACCCAGCCGGGTTTCGGCGTCGACTTTCAGTTTGGAGAGAATCATTGCGGAAATCTCCTGCGGCGAGAACTGCTTTGGTTTGCCGTCCACTTCCACTTCCACGGCGGCATCGCCATTCTTGGCTTTCACCACTTTGTAGGGAACGCGTTTGATTTCCTCCTGCACTTCATCGAATTTGCGACCCATGAAACGCTTGACTGAATAAATCGTATTGCGTGAGTTGGTCACTGCCTGGCGCTTGGCGGCATCGCCAACCACGCGTTCGCCTGATTTCGTGAACGCTACGACGGAAGGCGTCGTGCGCTTGCCCTCGGAATTTTCCAGTACCAGCGGTTCACCGCTGTCCATGACCGCCATGCAGGAATTCGTAGTGCCTAAATCGATGCCTAAAACTTTTGCCATAAAATTGCTGGATTGAGATTATTTTTATTAACTGCTGGCCAATGACATGCAATAAGGATGCCGAACCGGAAAATTTGCCCCAAAAATCATGAAAGCATTATGAAACTTGGGCGAATCGCGGTTATCGAGATCTGCCGAAATCCGGCTAAACTGTGCCAGCAGTGGCACAATGGCACAGTGCAAAAGTGCTTGGCGCAGTTTGGGTGGCGCAATTGGGGTGACGAAGAACAGTATCGATTTCTTTCGCTTGGATGATTCCCGGTAAGTGGCGTGGTTCTTGAATGGGCAGACATATGATGTGCCGATTGTGGTTGCGGCACGCCTGCTCAAGCCGCTTGACAATGCCTTCTGTGCGGACCTTTCCGGGTAGGGGGAAAACTCTTGCGTCCGGATCTGAGGGGAGGGGCTGGTGGCAACGTCGTTCCTTACCCGGCCCGTAGTTTTTCCGACTAGTAGTTGTGCGACGCCCTTTTCCTTGGATAATTTAAATTAAAGTTTGAAATTGTGACCTAGGCCTTGAAGGGCGTTTTAACCCTTGTTTCAGCTTGAAGAAGATTGAAGAAGATTTTCTGGCCCCAAATTATTCAGAGCCTGAAAATAGCCGACGGCTCGCTTGACCTTCAGGTGGATTTGGCGTAAAAACTCGGATGCGCTGAAAAGACCTTGGTCCTTAGGTGGGGCAAAACATGGAAGTCAAAGCTGCAACCTTTTTGTACACATTGGCTGGCCTGATGATCACATTTGCAGGGTTCTCGGCGCTATTGTTAGCCCTCCGACCGGCGGCTGGAGCGAAGTTGTCGCTGCTGGACCGATACCTTGCCAAAACGGTCATGACCCACATTTTCGTATTGACGGCGGCAGCGTTGCTGCCGGCCCTGTTTGAGCTCTACGGCCTCCGGGAAAAGTGGATTTGGCGGGATTCTAGTGTTCTTTTCGCTCTCCCGATGCTGTGCCTTCAGGTCACCTATCCGCGCCGCCGCCGCAAGGCGGTCGGCAATGGGCCGCCGCCCGCAGTATTCGCAGTTTTCGTTGTGCTCGGCTCAGTGGTGACCCTGGCGATGCTTGGCTATGTTATGGACGGCCGCCCATACAGCGCCGCCGCTTACATTACGGCGTTGACCATCGACTTCTTTACGGTGATTTTCGGCTTCTTGATCGCGCTTGATGTGATTATGCAACAACCGATGGAAGAGGCGGAGCGGCCAGCGACGCATTAGCTTCGAGTTTGGGATGATAAAAAGTTTTCCCACCTCAAGGTCACACCAGTTGATCATGCGAATGTGCTGGGACTCAGATTTTTGGCGCGATATCTCGTGACATTGGTTTTTCAAATTTAAAAAATGTATTTGAAACAAACAAGTGTCACTCCATTGAAAACAAGAAAGCTGTAGCACTTTTTAGACCGGCAAAGGCACCGTGAAATTTAAGCCTTATCTCTTCGCTGAGGTTCGGCTGCTAAAGACTACCGAAGGCGGCCGCGCGCAACCAACGCCGTCTGATTTTTTTGATTGCTCTGCTGGTGGCGAGCATTTCGAGATGCGCATGGATTTGCGTGCTATTGGCAGCTTGTCACCCGGCTCGACAGCACATGTTCCGATTCAGTTTTTGCATCCAGAGTTTATTCTGCCGTGGCTTGGTAAGACCACCGAGTTCACGCTCAGAGAGATTGGTTCTGGCAAAAAGATTGGTTCTGGCAGAGTTCTTGAGTTTTACGACAGTTTGGCGGCCTCCTAACAAGACCACTGTAGTCATCTTCGACCTCACAAAGTTCTCTGTTCATAATCCTCCAACGAAAGGGTCACTGGCGAAAGAGGAAAGGACTAGTCTTAGGATTTTGGTACTATTGGGGGCGGAATTGGACCTTAAAAATTGATTTTGTCCAAGTCCAGTCGCAAATTGTTTTAACGGAGGCATTATTTGCTACCTGGTTTGACCGCGGGAATTTTGGCGAGGTCGGGAGGCAGGTTGTCGGGGTCAAAAGTTTCCACTTTCAAGGCGATCAGGCTGACGGCCGGTATACCGAAATTAATTGCCCCGTTCGAACGATCCACGACCATCGCCACCCCAACCACATTCCCGGCGTGGGCCCGGACGATGTCCAAAGTCTCTTGCACACGACCGCCTTTGGTGACCACGTCCTCGACAGCGAGGATTTTTTCGCCGGGCGCGATCTTGAATCCGCGGCGCAAAACAAGTTTGCCTTCCTCTTTTTCAACAAAAATGAATCTTAAACCAAGCTGCCGCGCAACTTCCTGGCCGATGACCAAGCCGCCCATGGCCGGGGAAACCACCGTTACCGCGCCGAGTGGTTGTAGTTTTTGAGCCAGGGCCGCACCGAGTTTTTCGACCACCGGCATCTGCTGCAACGCAAGCGCGCATTGGAAAAACTGGCGGCTATGCAATCCGCTGCGCAAAATAAAATGGCCTTCCAGCAGGGCGCCGGAATCGCGAAAAATCTGCAAGGCTTGGTCCTTCGTCATGCGGGGATTTTAGTTTCAAAGCCGGAAGTTCAAAGTTTATTTTGTCGCGCGATCCCAGCGGAGATCGGGCCGGGAAAGTTTTTTTCCTGCATCCTCCGTCTGGGAACGCTAATCTCAGGCTCGTGCCGAAATGGGTC